>Ga0180223_1000340_pt1 | contig 66999 bp, 73 predicted proteins | sample eDN5th30CKraftOP_FD_151337 | JGI IMG/M metagenome (GOLD analysis project Ga0180223, IMG submission 151337) | Enriched Organic Plus compost microbial communities from Emeryville, California, USA - eDNA 5th pass 30_C Kraft OP (version 2) (version 2) ... | reverse complement strand
CCGAGACCGGCTCATCGATAACCGGCTCGGCCACCCACACATAGCCTTCGCCATATTGGGTGGCGATGAAACGTGGCATGCGTGCGTCGTCGCCAAGGCGTTTGCGCAGCCGGTTGACGAGATAATCGATATTGCGCTCACCGAAATCACCCGCCAGATCGCCGAGCCCTTCCAGCAATTGCGGCCGCGTGACCAGCCGGTTGGGCTGCCGGGTCAATTGCAGGACCAGTGCCCGCTCCTGCCGGGTCAGGCGCAGCACCATTCCATCGTCATGCGTGGCCGAAAGCATATCGGGCTGGAAGACGAGATCGGCATAGCGGATCGATTGCATCGACGCCCCCTGGATCGACGGAACCTGCCGAGCATAGCCATCGTCTCGAAGTTCAAAACTATTTTCTGCATCCGAAGGAGGAAAAGCCGAAGGAAGACCGTCGAATCCGCGCGACCGAATATGGGCGTGAGATTATTCTGCTCAGGCGGGCCGGTAGCGGACGGCCTCGATCAGGAGCTGGAATGCCGCCGAATGGTGGCGGCTCGGATAATAGAGGTGGTATCCCTCGAAAGTCGGCATCCAGTCGGCCAGGACCTGGATCAATTCGCCCGAGGCGAGATGGGACGCCACCATTTCCTCAGGAACGCAGCCAAGCCCGTGATCCACCAGGACTGCTGCCAGAATATGGGGGGAGCCGGTAAAGGCCAGTTGACCGTCGACACGGACATTGAGTCGCCGGCCGGCCTTCTCGAACTCCCATGCATAATAGCCGCCATAGCTGATCAGCCGCAGGTTCATGCAATTGTGGCTGGTCAGGTCATCCGGCGTTCGCGGCCGCTCGCGAGTGGCGAAATAGCGCGGTGTGCCGACAACGGCCATGCGCCAATCCGGCCCGATGCGAGTGGCGACCATGTCCTTGGCCACCTGCTCGCCCAGGCGCACGCCGGCATCGAAACCACGCTCGACGATATCGACGAGGCCGTTGTCGATATCGACCTCGATCTTGATGTCGGGGTATTGCCTGACGAACGTATCGATGCGCGGCCAGAGCACCGTGCGCAAGGCATGGTCGCCCGCGCTGATGCGGATCGTACCGGCGGGCTTGTCGCGGAATTCGCTCAGGGCTTCGAGCTCCGCCTCGATTTCGTCCAGGCGCGGCCCCGCCCGGCCCAGCAGGCGCAGTCCGGCCTCGGTCGGGGCGACGCTCCGCGTCGTGCGCTCCAGAAGCCGCACGCCGAGTCTTTGCTCCATCGCGCGCAGCCTGTGGCTGAGTGCCGATTGCGACACGCCGAGCTGAGCCGCCGCCCTGGTGAAGCTACGCACTCGCGCAATTACCAGGAACGCCGCCAGGTCATCGAGATCGGATCGTGCCATTCATGAACTCCATTCATGGGCTCATGCTGATACTAGGCCATTATCGCAAAAGTCTCCCAGTCTATATTCCAGCTTGCCGCAGCCTAGTCTTCGGCATGAGAGCTCAAGGAGAATGACAGCATGCAAACGCGCAAACTCGGCAAGGCCGGCCTCGAGGTTTCCGCTATTGGACTGGGCTGCATGGGCATCAGCCAATCCTACGGCACGCCGCTGCCCAAGGCCGACGGCATCAGGCTCATCCGCGGCGCCTTCGAGCGCGGCATCACCTTCTTCGATACCGCTGAGGTCTATGGCCCCTATGGCAATGAAGAAGTGGTCGGCGAAGCACTCGAGCCGATCCGCGACCAGGTCGTCATCGCCACCAAGTTCGGTTTCGACATTCCGGGAGGCGGAGCCGTCGACAGCAAGCCTGCCCGTATTCGCGCGGCCGTCGAAGGATCACTCAAGCGCCTGCGCACCGACCGCATCGACCTGCTTTACCAGCATCGCGTCGATCCCAACGTCCCGATGGAAGACGTGGCGGGCACGGTCAAGGACCTTATCGCCGAGGGCAAGGTCCGGCATTTCGGCATGTCCGAGGCCGGCGTCGCCAATATACGCCGCGCACACGCCGTGCTGCCGGTCACGGCGCTGCAAAGCGAATATTCGCTTTGGTGGCGCGAGCCGGAGGAGCGGATCATTCCGGTGCTCGAAGAACTCGGCATCGGCTTCGTGCCGTTCAGCCCCCTCGGCAAGGGCTTCCTCACCGGCACCATTACCGGGCAGACGAGCTTCACCCCGAACGATTTCCGCAACACGGTGCCGCGCTTCAGCGCCCAGAATCGCGCCGCTAATCAAGGGGTGGTCGATATCGTCACCGAACTGGCCGCCGAAAAGCAGGTAACGGCCGCCCAGCTCGCGCTCGCCTGGGTATTGGCGCAGAAACCTTGGTTCGTCCCGATTCCCGGCACGACCAAGCTCACCCGTGTCGATGAAAACATCGCCGCCGCAGATGTGGTGTTGACCGCTGCCGACCTGGCGCGCCTCGACCAGGCCATCAGCGCCATCGCCATCCAGGGCGAACGCTATTCGCCCCAGCACCAGGCTCGTATCGACCGCTGAAACCGGCAAGGCTTGTGGGGGCAACTGGTGCCAGACATAATCGCCGGCAGAGCGGAGCACGCGGTATTCGTGGTTATAGGGTTCACCCGTTTTCATGCGTGAGGGCGCAGGACATCAATTGGTCAACTACATAGTCGGCCTGCGCCCACCGCTGGATGCACGGGTAAGCCACGACCTTTCCCCGAAATCCCTTGGACCGCCAGCCCCGAAGCGACAAGAGGCGGCGCCTCTCATTGGGCGCAGATCGCCAGGAGATATCCCGGCTCACCGGGATATCGCTCGAGCAATCGCACGATTACGAGTTTACCTAGATTGAAGACCGAATGCCGCTAAGCGCCTTTGCCCATCGGGTCAACTGGCGGAACAAGGCATCTAGCTCCTGCACCTTCGTCTCGGCGGGGTTTGGCGAAGAGAAGCCGACAAAGTCGGTAAGTAGCGACAGGTTCACATGGTTGGCAATCGTAGCGACGTTGAGCGCCGCGAGCATCGATCGCAACGGTTCGACTGCGCGAACGCCACCCGCCTGAGCACCATAGCTGACGAATGCCGCCGCCTTGTCAGCCCATTCCGCCGCCAGATAGTCGATGGCATTGACCAATGCCGGCGCGGGGCCGTGGTTATACTCGGGCGTTACGAAGATGAAGCCGTCATACTTTGCGACTGCCTCCGACCAGGCCTTGGTGTGGTTCCTGGTATATTGGCCGCGCATCGGGGGGATCGGCTCGTCCAGAAGAGGTAAGTCGAATGCCGCGATGTCCAGGATGTCAAACTCGGCATGCCGCTGGCTGCTGGACTGGGCGAGGATCCAATCCGCCACCGCAGGGGCTTTGGTTCCTGGTCGGGTCGTACCGGTGACAATGGCGATTTTGACCATCAATGCTCTCCTTCGTCCGGGCCGGCGAGGCTGGAAAAGAACGCAAGAAAGCCGGCGGGGGCGTCAGGAGCGAATGCCAAATCCATATTGTTCGCCGACTCGATCTGAAAGCGCGTCGAACGTTCGGCCATCGCGACTTCGTACTCTGCGATGGCTGCATCGATATCGTCGGGATGAGCCAGAATGGCAGCGGCAAGATCCGCCGCATCCGCCATCGCCAAGTTTACGCCCTCGCCTGCAAACGGCGACATGACGTGTGCGGCGTCCCCGATCAACGTAGCGCCGCGGCTGTTAGGCCAGAATTCACCTGTGGGCAGGGTGTAGATCGGTCGAGTAATCGGAGCGCCATCGCTCGTTGCCAGCATTTGCCGATATTCCGGAGCCCAATCCTCAAAGAGTTCGACCAGCTCGGCATTGCTGAACTGCCGGCTGATCTGATCTTCCGGCAAGCTGAGGGCCGCATAGACGCAGAGTTCATTGTCGGGTTCCCGGTGGGCAATGAAGCCCTGGCCGGCCGAGAGAGCGAACATCAACCCGTTGCCAACCAGGTCGAGGCCGGCCGGGTAGTTCCTGTCGGCATTGAGATAGCGCAATTCAACGAAAGTAATGCCCGAATATGCAGGCTTCTGCTCCGTCAGCAGGGCACGAACGCGCGACCAGGTACCGTCAGCTCCGACGACCGCATCCGTCCTCGTAACTGTGCCATCAGCCAGGGTAATCTTGAAACCAGCACCATCACGCGCGATGGAGTGGACCTTGCTGTTCCAGCGAACAATGTCTTCCGGCAGAGCCTCCACGACAATGCGGCGTAGTGCTCCGCGGTCGATCTCCGGCCGTTCTCCATTGCCATCGTCAGAGAACAGGGCTTCACCGTTGCGGTCGCGTAGCAGCAATGCGTCGCCTCCCGCCAGGACGTGTTCCATGACCTTGTCATAAAGCCCAGCAGCTTTCAGTGCCGGTTTGCCCGTGCCTTCGTTGAGGTTCAGCATACCGCCTTGGTGTCGGGCGGCGAGCGATGCGTCCGCCTCCAGAATGGAGACGGCGATACCGTTCTTGTTGAGGATATAGGCAAGGAGCGGGCCAGCGACGCCAGCGCCAATGATGGTAATCATGATAAGCCTTTCGGCGACCGCATGACATTCACTCGGTCGCATGTTATATAGGGTCCTATACATATATATAGGATATAATGCAATTGGCTAATTCGCGTAGAATTTGGAATCTGGAAAACCGGCCGGGTCACCTGGTAATGCGGTTGTCCAGGCTTATGTCGCGATATGCGGAGGCGAGGATTCAGCCATTGGGGACCGGCATCGCCGGCTATCCGGTCCTCAACATGCTGAGCGCAGAGGGCGAGATGAGCCAGAAGCAGCTAACCGAAAGGCTTGGCGTCGAGCAATCCAGCATGGCTCAGCTGCTCGGGCGCCTGGAACGTGACGGGTTTGTCACCCGTCGCAAGGACCCTAATGACGGGCGCAGCAGCCTCGTGGGACTAACGACCAAGGCGGTCGACACACTTCCTGCCATCAACGGCATAATGAACGAGGGAAACGATTTGATCGTCGCAGGCATGACGGACGAGGAAATCGATAAGGTGATCGATCTCATGAAGCGAATGCTGGCCAATCTGGAGACCGCCGACAGATAGGCGACGACCTGTCCTCGCCATACCCCGGCCGCGGGCGGCGGCGGGTGCTTTCTGTGCGGGTGCGCGCCCAGGATATCCCGGTCTCGGGCCAGCAGCATGAAATAGGGTGACTTGGCGCGCGATGCTTCGGTCAATCCCTCCTGGTGGCGATCGGTGAGGATACTTCGAGCGGCGGCGAACAGGGCGACCAGCCGGTACTTCCAGGCTGGCTTCCACGTGCACCTAGAGATGAAAGTCGCCCGAGGATTCCGGTTGGTAGATCACCCTGTCGATCAGGATACGCCGAGTACGATCCGAAACCATCCAGTCGATGGCGTCACCCTCCTGATAGCCCAGAATTGCGGCGCCGACGTCGGACAGGACCGAGAGTTTCCCAGAGCGTTCGTCTGCGTCTTGCGGATAGACAAGAGCCACTTCCCGTTCCTCGTCGTCCATATGCAGCAGGATCCTGGAATTCATCGTCACGACATCCCGGGCGACATGCTGTGGATCAACGACAATGGCTCTTTCGATCTCGTGTTCAAGTTCGACGATTGCAGACCCCTGTTCGAACTCAAGCAGGCTCTGGAGCCGGGCTTTGTCCATCTCCGTGACGTAAATGTCGGCAGAATCCGCCATGACGCCTTCACGGAGAAGCCGGCGATACCGGCCGGAGGTCATGTATAGTGACTTGAGCGTTGGCGTTTCTCGTTCGAGAAGGAAACCGCAGCGCTTAAAAGCCTTCAGCGAGCGCGTGTTGTCCGGGTGAATCTTGGCAATCACGCCCTCGGCCCGCATGTCGAGGAAGGCGAGCTTCAAACCTTCGCGGATGGCGCTTGCGCCGAGCCTGCGCCCCCAGGTGTCATGGTCTCCGATAACCAAAACGATTTCACAATCGGGCCCTGTCTTGACCAGACGGACGAAGCCGACAGGAATATCATTCCGATCGCAGGCCATGAAGAAGCGGCCGCCCTGGTTGAACAGGTGCGTCAGGATCGGCATCTGCGTTCGATCTACGGCTTGTGCGATGAGCCGAGACACATCACGGGAATCGCTCAGGTAACGCGTGACGCGTTCATCTTCCAGCCAATCCATCAGGATCAGTGCGTGCGTCCGAGTGATTTCTGGACGCAACGAAATAAAAGGCTTGTTCATCTTCGCTACCTTGGTCGCAAGAATGAAAGCCTGTCATGGCCAGTGCCATGCTGGTTCTTCCGGGTGAGTTGGATATAAAAGGCACACCCTAGCAGCGATCCGTCCGCGAAGGCCAGCGGAGGGGGGGCCTGCATGCGTGCTGCCATCAAACTCCGCCCTGAAGCGCATGCGTTGCGGAGCTACTGGAAGTGTGACCCCTGAGCATGTCGTGCGCGATACTGGGAGAGCGCAGACAGCTGGCCCTGATGATTCAAGGTGTTAGCGGGGGACTGGCTGGGGCGCCAGGATTCGAACCTGGGAATGGCGGTACCAAAAACCGCTGCCTTACCACTTGGCGACGCCCCAACGAGCGGGGTTCCTACACGGTTTGGCGGGGGTGCGCAACTGAGTGGATAACCTTCTCGATCATGGCTTGAACTGGGCGGGGAGCACGGTTATATAGCGCGCACCGGGACGCCCGAACCCGGGGGAATAGACGGCCTGGCGGAGTATAGCGCAGCCTGGTAGCGCACCTGCTTCGGGAGCAGGGGGTCGCGTGTTCGAATCACGCTACTCCGACCAATCAGCGGGGGCCTTGTGCCCCCGCTTCCGTTTCCACCGGCATTTTCCGCAAATGAATCAGACCTTTGTTGTCGCAGACCTGCACGGACGCTTCGATCTGCTTGAGGCGGCCCTGGCGCGAATCGCCGCCTACGCACCCGAAGGCGGCGGCACGATCGTGTTCACCGGCGACTATGTCGACCGCGGCCCCGACAGCCGCAGGATCATCGAGCGACTCATGGCCGGGCCGCCGCCCGGCTGGACGTGGATAACCCTCAAGGGCAACCACGAGGACATGATGGTCGTGTCGCAATCCCGCCGCGCCGATGAACGGATTCTGAACGAAGATGAACGCTGGCTCGCCAATGGCGGCCGCGACACGCTCGCCTCCTATGGCGGGACCATTCCCGAGGCGCATCTGCGCTGGGCCGGCAGCCTCCCCGCCATGCACCGGGATGCCTATCGCGTCTATGTCCATGCCGGGCTCGATTCGCGCCTGCGGCTCGAGGACCACGACGAGGCGATCCTGCTCTGGATGCGCTATCCGCCGGGGCAGGACGCCCCATATCCCGGTTACCATGTCGTGCACGGACACACGCCCAACCCGGAGGGTCCCGAGCTTTATGCTGGCCGCACCAATCTCGATACGCTGGCGGTGCGGACAGGGCGGCTGGTGGTGGGCGTGTTCGATGACGACACGCCCGGCGGCCCGGTGGACCTGATCGAGGTCAGGGCCTGACGGGACTCAGTGGTCGATCTTGCTCAGGAAATAGGTGAGCGCGGCAATGACCAGCGCGGCGGCGCCGCCCAGATAGAGGATATCGGGCGAGCCGCCCGTCCAGGTGACGGCCTGGCCGAGGAAATAAACCGCCAGCACGGTGATGGTGACACCCACGAGCTTGGACTTGAGATCATCCAGATCGTTGATCTTGAGCCAGGCCGGCAGCCGCAGATCCTGATGGAAATAGAGCTGGTAGAGGCCGATCGACACCACGTTGACGACCGTGGCGAGGAGGAACAGGTCGACGATCTCGATGGCCAGCAGCAGCGCCTCGTCGCGCGAGGGCTGGTGATCGGTGGAGAAGAACAGGGCGTCGATGAAATGCCAGGTCTCGATGGCACCGTAGACAAGCAACGCAATGCCGGTGAGGAAGGTGGCGACCACCGGAATGAGCATGACGCCGCGCACGAGCCAGCCCACAGCAGGCAAGGCCCGGGTGTAGTCTTCCCCGCCATCGGCAGCGTTGCCGGTCTGGGTATCGGTCTTCTGTGCGCTCATCGGCTCCTCCATGCGGGAATGCCTAGCATAAGCATTGCCGGTCACCGCCGCACAGATCGTCGCAGCGCGCCGCAGCGATGATTCACGGATTTCCGGGATAATGGACAGTTGACCGGAAGCGGCCGTCGCGGTTTTCTCTCTGCCATGAGCATCAACGATACGCCCCAGATCGGTCCCGTCATTCAACGCGAGCGCAAGGCCCGGCACCTGACGCTCGAACAACTGGCCGCGCGCTCGGGCGTTTCCAAATCCATGCTCTCCCAGATCGAGCGCAGCGAGGCCAACCCGACCTTTGCCGTGCTCTGGAGCCTGACGCAGGCGCTCAAGATCGATTTCACCGACCTCATCGCGGGCGGAGTAGCGCATCGCCAGCAGAATCCGATCGAACTGGTTTCGGCGGCGCATACGCCCGAGATCAAGAGCCCGGACGGCACCTGGAAACTGCGCATTCTCAGCCCGCCGGCTTTGGCCGGACGCATGGAATGGTATGAAGTGGAGATCGCGCCCCGGGGCAAGCTGGAGAGCGCGCCGCACGCACCGGGCACTTTCGAGCACCTGACGGCCTGGACCGACGGGCTGGTGGTGGAAACCGAACAGGGCATCCAGCCGCTCGGCAACCAGGAAACGGCGCGCTATCGCGCCGACGTGCCTCACCAGATCAGCAATGGCGGAGCGGAAACCGCGCGCGCGCTCATGGTCGTGCTCTACGAATAAGCCTTCCGCTCTCCGTTGACACAATTCCGGTATAATGGAATTATCCTGTTTAGCGGAAGGAGCGGTGTATGGATTCCGGTTTCACAGAACATCTCAAGTCGGTCTTGGCCGAGATCGAGGCCGATGGCTTCACCAAGCGCGAGCGCGAGATCGTCTCGCCGCAGAGCGGCCGCGTGCGGCTTGAAGGTTCGAGCGCGCGCGTCGTCAACCTTTGCGCCAACAATTACCTGGGCCTGGCCGACGAGCCGGCAATCGTGGCGGCGGCCTCGGCGGCGCTGGACCAGTATGGCTTCGGCATGGCCTCGGTGCGCTTCATCTGCGGCACCAACGAGCTGCACCGCAAGCTCGAGCAGCAGATCGCCCGCTATCTGGGCAAGGACGACGCCATTCTTTTCGGCTCGTGCTTCGACGCCAATGGCGGCATCTTCGAAACGCTGCTGACGGCCGAAGACGCGGTCATCTCGGATTCGCTCAACCACGCCTCCATAATCGACGGCATCCGCCTCTCCAAGGCCCAGCGCTTCCGCTACGCCAATAGCGACATGAACGACCTGGAAGCCCAGCTCAAGGCCGCCGACGCGGCGGGTGCGCGCTTCAAGCTCATCGTGACCGACGGCGTGTTCTCGATGGACGGCTATATCGCCAAGCTGCCGGAAATCTGCGCGCTGGCCGAGCAATACGGCGCGCTGGTGATGATCGACGAGTGCCACGCCACCGGCCATCTGGGCGAAAAGGGCAGGGGCACGCCGGCGCTGACGGGCGTGGGCAACCGCGTCGACATCATTTCGGGCACGCTGGGCAAGACCCTGGGCGGGGCCATGGGCGGCTTCATCACCGCCAGCCAGCCCATCATTGACCTGCTGCGGCAGCGGGCGCGGCCCTATCTCTTCTCGAACGCACTGGCGCCGTCCATCGTCGCCGGCTCGATCAAGGCGCTGGAAATCGCCGAGGCGGCCGACGACCGGCGCGCGCGGCTCAAGAACCATGCCCAGCGCTTCCGCAAGGCCATGGGCGAGGCCGGTTTCGAGCTGCTGCCCGGCGAGACGCCGATCATCCCGGTCATGCTCAACGACGCCAACCGGGCCACTTCCATGGCGCAGGAACTGGGCAAGCGGGGCGTGATGGTGACGGCCTTCTCGTTCCCGGTCGTGCCCAAGGGCAAGGCGCGCATTCGCACGCAGATGTCGGCGGCTCTCACCGACGAAGATATCGGCTTTGCCATCGATGCATTCATCGACGCCGGCAAGGCCCTCTCGATTATCTAGAGGTTTCTTCCATGAAGGCTCTCGTCAAAGCCAAGGCCGAGCCCGGCATCTGGCTCCAGGATGTGCCCGTGCCCGAAATCGGGCCGGACGACGTGCTGGTGAAGGTCCACAAGACCGGCATCTGCGGCACCGACATCCATATCTACAAGTGGGACGAGTGGGCGCAGCGCACCATCCCCGTGCCGATGACGGTGGGGCACGAATATTGCGGCGAGATCGTCGAGCTGGGCGCCAATGTGCGCAACCTCACGATCGGCCAGCGCGTCTCGGGCGAGGGCCATGTCATCGGCATGAAGAGCCGCGCCGCGCGCGGCGGGCGCTTCCATCTCGATCCCGAGACCAAGGGCATCGGCGTCAACCTCCCCGGCGCCTTCGCCGAATATGTGCGCATCCCCGCCTTCAACATCGTGCCGCTGCCGGACACGATCTCGGACGAAATGGGCGCCATTCTCGATCCGCTCGGCAATGCCGTGCATACGGCGCTGACCTATGACCTGGTGGGCGAGGACGTGCTGATCACCGGCGCCGGCCCCATCGGCATCATGGGCGCGGCCATTGCCCGCCATGTCGGGGCGCGCCATGTCGTGATTACGGACGTGGACGCCAAGCGGCTCGAACTGGCCGGCCGCACCGCCGACGTGGTGCCGGTCAACGTGGCCGAGGAAAAGCTCGAGGACGTGATGGCACGCCTGGGCATGCGCGAAGGCTTCGATGTCGGGCTGGAAATGAGCGGGTCGCCGCAGGCGCTGGACCAGATGCTCGATCACCTGGTGATGGGCGGCAAGGTCGCCCTGCTCGGCCTGCCCTCCAAGCCGTTCCTGTTCGACCTCTCCAAGGTCGTGCTGCGGATGATCAACCTCAAGGGCATCTACGGGCGCGAAATGTTCGAGACCTGGCACAAGATGCTGGCCATGCTGGAAAGCGGGCTGGATGTGAGCGGGGTAATCACGGACCGTTTCCCGGTGGACGCCTATCAGACGGCGTTCGAGAAGGCCGCGGCCGGTGGGTCGGGGAAGATCGTGCTGGAATGGTGAGGTAGGGGGTCAGACTCAGAGCCTCTTGCTCACCCCCCTCCCGGCCTCCCCCGCAAGGGGGGAGGTGCTGACGGTGCTTGTTGAGCGCTTTGTGTTCCAGCAACTGGATCGAAACACCTCCCCCCTTGCGGGGGAGGACGGGAGGGGGGTGTCATGGGCGCAGATCTCGCCTCGCCGGTGAAAGTCCGGCTATTGTCTCCCCCTAGATCTTGTAAGCCTTCTTCGCCAGCCCATAGGCCAGGTCGTGCGCGACTTCGGCGGCTTCTTCCAGTTCGAGCTGATGGGTGGCTACGAGGCCCGCCAGATAGGAGCAATCCACGCGCCTTGCCACGTCGTGGCGGGCGGGAATGGAGAGGTAGGCGCGGGTGTCGTCGTTGAAGCCGACCGTGTTGTAGAAGCCGGCGGTTTCGGTGACCATCTGGCGATAGCGCAGCATGCCCTCGGGGCTGTCGTAGAACCACCAGGCAGGGCCGAGGCGCAGGGCCGGATAGTGGCCGGCCAGCGGAGCCAGTTCGCGCGAATAGGTGGTTTCGTCCAGCGTGAAGAGAATGACGGTGAGATCGGCGCGGTTGCCGACTTCGTCGAGCAGCGGTTTTAGCGCGCGCACATAATCGGTCGGCGCCGGGATGTCGGCGCCCTTGTCGGGGCCGTAGGCGGCGAAGACGTCGCGGTTGTGGTTGCGGAAGGCGCCGGGGTGGATCTGCATGACGAGGCCGTCATCCAGGCTCATGCGCGCCATTTCGGTAAGCATCTGGGCGCGGAAGAGCTCTGCATCCTCGGGCGCGGCATTGCCCCGCGCGACGCGGTCGAAAAGCGCCGCCGCTTCGCTGCGCGAGAGATTGGCGGTGCGGGCGCTCGGATGGCCGTGGTCGGAGGACGTGGCGCCGCGCGCGATGAAATAGGCGCGGCGGATGCGATGGGCCTGCAGGTACCCGTCCCAGTTCATCGCCGTGCCGGCGAGGCCGATGAATTGCTCGAGACGCTGGGCAAAGCCCTCGCGGTCGGGGTCGATGACATTGTCCGGGCGATAGGCCGGCAGCACGCGGCCATGCCAGCCGGAGGTGAGGACGGCGTCGTGGTGGGCCAGGTCGTCGGTGGCGGCGTCGGTGGTCGAAATCGCCTCGATGCGGAAGGCGTCGTAAAGGGCGCGCGGGCGCAGTTCGGGGCGGGTCAGGGCCTCGGCAATGGTGTCGTAGAGGCGGTCGGCATTGAGCGGGGTCAGCCGCTCGGTGATGCCGAAGACGCTTTCCAGCGAATGCTCGAACCAGAGGCGCGAGGGCGTGGCGCGGAAGAGATACCAGTTCTCGGCGAAGAGGCGCCAGATGGCGCGGTCATCGGTCTGGCGCGGCTCGCCGTTGCGGTCGGGAATGCCCAGCGTTTCGAGCGGAATGCCCTGCGAATAGAGCATGCGGAAGACGTAATGGTCCGGCTTGATGAAGAGCGCCACCGGATCGGGAAAGGCCGCGTTCTCGGCATACCAGCGCGGCTCGGTATGGCCGTGCGGGGAGACGATCGGCAAATCCCTGACGGTGCCGTAAAGCTCGCGGGCCAGGGCGCGCACATTGGGGTCGGCCGGAAACAGCCGGTCTGGATGCAAAGCCAATGATCTATCCTCGGTTCGGGCGCAGGAGGCCACCCGAACTCGATTACATCTACCATACCAGAATGGTCAATGCTCGGCTTTCAGCATTCCACCACATTGACGGCGAGACCGCCCAGGCTGGTTTCCTTGTAGCGCTCGTTCATGTCGTGGCCGGTCTGGCGCATGGTTTCCACGCACACGTCGAGCGGCACCGAATGGATGCCGTCGCCCTTGATGGCGAGCGAGGCGGCGGTGACGGCCTTGACCGCGCCGAAGGCGTTGCGCTCGATGCAGGGGATCTGCACGAGCCCGGCGACCGGATCGCAGGTCATGCCCAGATGGTGCTCCAGCGCGATCTCGGCGGCATTCTCGATCTGGGCGGGGGAGCCGCCCATGACGGCGCACAGCCCTGCAGCGGCCATGGCCGAGGCCGAGCCGACCTCGCCCTGGCAGCCGACCTCGGCGCCGGAAATGGAGGCATTGTGCTTGATGATGCCGCCGATGGCGGCGGCGGTGAGCAGGAAGGTGCGCGTGCCCTCCTCGGTCCAGTCGCCGGCGAAATCGCGGTAATAGCGCAGGACCGAGGGGATGACGCCAGCCGCGCCGTTGGTGGGGGCGGTTACGACCTTGCCGCCGGCGGCGTTCTCCTCGTTGACGGCCATGGCGTAGAGCGAGAGCCAGTCATTGGCGGCGAGCGGGTTGGCGACGTTGCGGCCGCGCTCGGCCTCGAGCTGCTCGCGGATGGCGCGGGCGCGGCGGCGCACCTTGAGGCCGCCCGGTAGCTGGCCCTCCTGCGCCATGCCGCGATCGATGCAGTTGGACATGGCCTGCCACAGCCGGTCGAGCCCGGCATCGAGATCGGCCGGCGAGCGCTGCACCAGCTCGTTCTCGCGCTTCATCTGCGCGATGGAGAGGCCGGAGGACGCGGCCATGGCCAGCATCTGCGCGGCGCTTTCGAAGGGGTAGGGGACCGGCCGGGCATCGGCCCTGGGGCGGGCGACGCCGAGTTCGGATTCCTCGACCACGAAGCCGCCGCCGATAGAGTAATAGCCGCGCCGCAGCAGCAGGCCGCCATCGGAATCGAAGGCACGGAACTGCAGGCCGTTGGGGTGGCCCGGCATGGCATGCTGCTTGTCATAGACGAGATCGACCGCCGGGCGGAAGCGGTAGGCGGCATGGCCCGGCGGCTCGACCCGGCCTTCGCGCTCGACGCGGGCGAGAATGGCCTCGATATCGTCGGGGTCGATTGTCGCCGGTTCGTACCCGCTCAGCCCGAGGATGACGGCGCGGCCGCTGCCGTGGCCGATGCCGGTGAAGGCGAGCGAGCCGTGCAGGCTCGCCGTGATGGTAGCCACGTGCGCATGGGCCGGGCGCGGCCAGGTGCCGTGTGCCAGCTCCTCCAGAAAGCGGTGGGCCGCAACCATCGGCCCCATCGTGTGGGAGCTCGAAGGCCCGATGCCGATCTTGAAGACGTCGAATACCGAAAGGAACATGGCGAAAGTCGTTTCCAGCGGCGGATGCCGATTTCCAGTATATTGGACGAAACCGGCGCGACTTCCAAGAGGCTGCATGCACGCCACCGGCTTATGCAGCCGGCAGCGCGAAACGCCTTACTCGAAATATTCGGGGAAGTCGGACTTGGCCTGATGCAGCAGGGCCTCGGCCTTGCCCAGATGCGCCCGCAACGCCGCCTCGGCGGCATTGCCGTCACCGGCCAGTACTGCGGCCACGATGGTGCGATGCTCGCCTATCGTGCGCGGCGGATCGGAGCGGGGCAGGGTGAGATAGCGCACGCGATCGAGCTGGATCTTGTGATCGTCGATGAGCTGCCACGCATATTCGACTCCCGCCGTCTGCGCGAGCGCGCGATGGAAGGTCTCGTCGAGCGTATGGAAAAGGTCCATGTCGCCCGATTGCGCCGCCTGCGCCTGCTGCACGAGAATGTCGTCGAGCAGCGGGCCGGTGGCGTCGGTGCGCGCGGCGGCGGCGCGGCGGATGATCTCGAGCTCGATGGCTTCGCGGATGAAGCGCGACTGGCTGACGCCGTCCTCGGAGATGCGCTTGACCATGGTGGCGCGCTTGGGGCGGATGAGCAGCAGCCCCTGCTGGCCGAGGCGGATGAACGCCTCGCGCACGGGCTGGCGGGAAACGCCGAAGCGTTCCGCCACTTCGGCCTCAGAGATCGTGTCGCCGGGCTTGAGGTCCAGCCTGACGATGGCACCGCGCAATTGCGTCATCAGGCGCGTGGCGATGGTGTCCATGCCGTCAGCGGCGGCGATTTCGCTCTGGTCGTTCATCCGTGCTCCATTCACCCTCGGGGCAGAGTGATATCATATTCGGCAAGCAATGCATCGACATCGACAACCTGCCGGGTGGCGATGGAGCGGTTGGCCGCGATGCCGGTCAGGATCGACCAGGCGCCCTGTACCTGGTTGGAGCTGCGCGCATAGCGGTCAGGCTCCATGTTTTCCTTGTCGAAAATATAGCCGAGCATCACCGGATCGGCCCCGCCGTGATCGCCGCTTCCCTCCCAGACAGGCACCGATTGCGGCAGGCCGCCGGCCAGATGGATCTCGGTGGTGATGCCGTCCTTGTGGGCATGGTCGCGCTTGCCGCCGAAAACGCCGTGAACCTCGACATGGCGATGGGTCAGCTCGCCCTTGGTGCCGTGGAACTTGATCTCCAGGCCCTCCCAGGGGCTGTAGGCGACGAGCGTATAATTGAGGGAAACGCCGTTGGCATATTCGGCCTCCACCTGCATCGTATCCTCGATGGTGATGTCGTCGGCGAAGACGCATTTGTCGCGCAGATAGCCGTCATCGCTTTCGGCTTCGAGGTAGAGCGCCTTGAGCGCTTCATCGGCTTCAAGGTCGAGGCGCAGGTCGCAACGGCTGGCGACGGGACAGCCGTGGCAGCGCGGCCCGCGTCCGTCCAGACCCATCCTGCCGGCCATTTCGGGCGTGTAGAAGACGCGCCTTCCATTGGCGTTGACGCGGCGCGGCGTCGAATCGAGCCACCAGTTGACGAGGTCGAAATGGTGGGTGGACTTGTGGACGAGCAGGCCGCCCGAGCGATCCTTGTAACGGTGCCAGCGGCGGAAATAATCGGCGCCGTGGACGCGGTCGAGATACCAGCGGAAATCGACGGCGGTGATCTCCCCGATCGTGCCGGACATCAGGATGTCCTTGAGCTGGGTGCGGGCCGGCGTATAGCGGTAATTGAAGGTGACGGTGACCGACTTGCCGCTCTTGCGCTGGGCATCGAGGATGCTCTTGAGCCGGGTGAGGTCGGTGGTCATCGGCTTTTCGGTGATGACATCGCACCCGGCTTCGAGCGCGGCGACGATATATTCGTTATGCGTGAAATCGGGCGTGGTGACGATCACGGTATCGGGGCGCTGCTCGGCCACCATGCGGTTGAAATCGCTGGCCGCATAGGTGGGCACTTCGCGCCCGGCATTGTCCTTGACCCACCCGGCCGAGAGCGCCAGGCGATGGGCGTTAGCGTCAGCCAGGGCGGCGATGCTGTGCCGGTTTCCATAATTGCGGGCAATGGCATTCCGGAACATCTGATGCCGCGCACCAGTGCCGACAATGGCGTATTTCATCAGGTAGGCTTCTCTTGCTGCGAAGAAGGCGGGTGGAGGAAACTACCATACTAGATTGGGTTGGCAAGGGGTGAGCTTGCTGAGAGTGAGGTGGTTGTGGCTCACCCCCTCCCGGCCTCCCCCGCAAGGGGGGAGGTGTTTCGATCCAGTTGCTTGAGCATTGAGCTTTCCACATCCACGGTCAGCACCTCCCCCCTTGCGGGGGAGGCCGGGAGGGGGGAGCCAGGCACCCGGACGATCAGGACGCCGCTTCCGCCTCGACTTCCTCAACGGCCGGCGTCTCCAGTTCCAGCCTGTCCACAAACTCCACGCCGACCTTTTCCAGCGGCGGGCGGCCGGTGGGGAAGTGGTCTTCTATGATCCAGAGGCGCTCCGGGGAGCAGAAAACGGGGGCGGCGTCCTCGATGCCAAAATGGCGGGTGAGGCGCTGGCGGGATTCGGCATTGGTCGGATGGATTTCGCGGCGGGCGACGGAATTGGGGAAGGCGCCGTGCGCGCGCAGCCAGCCGGCGAGTTCGGGATCGACCATGGCGGCGAGGTCGAGCACCGCCGTGGCCGTGGCGCGGCCATTGGCGGGGATGTCATCGCAACTGAGGATGGTGAAGGGCGCCTCGTCATTGTCCCAGCGCCGCTTGAGGGCGGCGACGAGTAGGCCGATGACGGTGCGCGCGCCGTTGATGTCTTTGGCATCGGCGAGGATATCGGGATGGTCGGCCTTGAAGCGTCCGGTCCGGGGATCGACGTAATAGCCGGCGGCGGTGATCGTGAGGGTGACGAGCCGGATGGCCGGGTCTTCGAGGCGGTTGAGAACGGCGTCGGTATCGCCGGGCTCGATAAAATCGATCATCGGGGAAACCACGCGAGCCACCGAACGCAGGCCGCTGTCTTCAACCAGCGTCGACATCCAGTTCTGCGGTTCGAGCGCCAGACGCATGCGGCCGTCGGCGGCGCGGATTCCGGCGCCAATCACGGCCCAGTCATGGGCGTCGCCCAGATTGAACAGGTCATCGAGATAGGCCGCCTGGTGAGCGCGATGAAAGGCGCCGACACCGAAATGCATGATGCCGGCCCTGAGCCGCGCGCGGTTGTAATGGGGAATGGTCGCCGTCAGCGAAACCTGGGCGAGCGTCGCTTCCGACAGCTTGTTGGCCATAATCTATTCGTCCTCACGCAGCCGTGACCGCGCCCCCACTCGGCTTATCCCGAAGCGATCGGGCGCGATTATGGCGCTCCTGCGGCCTTGCTGAGGCGGCTGTCGAGGAGATCGCCGCTATCGGAGAGGATGGAATAGGCAATGCCCGACAAAGCCGAGTTGATGCGCTTCAAGGCGTGGACGGTCTCCAGATGCAGGTCCGAGCTCTCGCGGCTGGCCGCCGTGCCGGAGCGCAGGCGGGTGAGGTGCCGGGCAATGCTCTCGCGCTCGAAGGCGCCGATCTCGTCCTTTTCCTCGATGAGCTGACGCGCTGATTCGCGATCCTGCGACACGAGCACGTTGAGCGAGAGCTGGAGATTGTCGAGCACGCGGGCATGCAGGTCGGTGAGTTCCTTCCAACCCTGATCCGAGAACTTGATGTTGCGTTCGCATTTCTGCTCGGCCAGCTTGAGGAGCTGCTTGGCGACGATATCGCCGGCCTGTTCGAGATTGATGGCGAAGCTCGTCAGCTCCTGGCCGCGCCGCTTCTGGTCTTCGTCCATGGCGTCCCAGTCGAGGCTGGCGAGGTAGAGCTTGATGTCGCTGTTGGACGTGTTGACGTCGGCTTCCAGCTCCTTGATCTGCTTGCTCGCGATCTTGTCGCAGCTCTGGTAGATGTCCATCACCGGCTGCAACATGACCTCGACCAGTTCGCTCATGCGCAGCAATTCGCGCGTGGCGCTGGCCAAAGCGATATCGGGATTGGCCCGGGCCTCGCGGATCAGCGCCGGCTGGCGCAGGCGCGCCACATCCATTGTCTCGCTGGGGGCGGGCTGGAGTAGGCGCTCGGTGAGCCGCGCCATGTGCTCGGTAAAGGGCAGACAGACGGCGACGCGCAGCAGGTTGAAGGCGATGTGGAAGTCGATGACGGCCGAGCCGGGCAGGGCCTCCACCCAATCGAGCGGCGGGCGCAGGAATTGCAGCACCAGCAGCAATATGCCGGCCACGATCACCTGAAACAGGAGGTTCCCCAGTGCGATGCGGCGCGCCCGCACATCCATGGCGCGGGTCAGGATAACGGTGATGAAGGCGCCGCCGGTATTGACGCCGAGCACGAGTGCGGCGGCCATTTCCACCGGAATGAGGCCATGCGCGGAGAAGGAGGCGATAAGCAGGATCGCCGCCACCGAGGAATGAATGGCCCAGCCGAGCAGGGCGGCCAGCAGGAAAGCGGTGATAAGATCGTTGCGCAGATAGCGCACGCCTATTTCGAGCACGGGGCTGTCGCGCCAGGCGGCGGTGGCCTCCGACATCATCTGCAGGGAAATGAGCGTGAAGGCCAGCCCCATGATGAGGCGGCCGAGCTGCTTGGTCTGGCGTGAATTGCCCTTGAGGAAGAGGCCCCCGCCGGCAATGACGAGGAGCGGGGTGAGGAGCGACAGGTCGAGCGAGAGCACGCTGGCGACCAGGGCCGAGCCGAGAGCGGCGCCCAGCTGCACGGCGATGCCGGTGGCCGAGGTCATGAGGCCACTGCCGGCAAAGCCGATGGCGAGTAGCGCCGCGGCGGTGGAGCTTTGGAGCGCAATGGCCATGGCGGCACCCGAGGCGGCAGCCCCGAGCTTGCTGGAACTGGCGAAGGAAAGCACCCGGCGCAACTGGGTGGAATAGGAGCGTTCGACCGCTGTTCGCACCATCCGCACTGCCCAGATCAGCAGCACGATGGCTGCTACCAGGTGCACGACGGTGAGATACATATCGGTCCTCCATATTGATTGAGTCGGGATGCGATTGATCACGCTAACAATGCGCGCGCAGTCCTGATTGTGAAACCCCCATGCGGGCGCTGGGGTTGCCCCGCCAGAGCTCTATATCGATAAGCCCCGGCTCCTCCTGCCGGGACGCTCGCCGCGCATGGGAGGCAGATTTTCATATGAACGTCACATAGGCAAGATGCGAGCCCGCTTCATGCTTCGAATGTTGCGAGCGAACGGGGTATAGCACTGGAATTTGTCATAAAAGTGCAATGAGCCCCGCATATTCCTCGCCATGGCCGCGATGGCCAAGCACCTGAACCCATCGACTTTTGTCCACCGCCATTTTCATATGAACTTTCATATTGCCATATGAATGTTCGATTGCTAGCGTTTCGACCAAGGAAGGCAATCGACCTTCTGGAGGGGACCTAAAAGGGAAGAGACCTATGAACAAGCTTCTGCTTGCCTCGACCGCTTTGGCGGCGATGACTTTTGCCACTGCCGCGGACGCCGCGACCAAGATCCAGTGGTGGCACGCCATGGGCGGCGAACTGGGCGCCAAGCTCGAAGAGATCGCTGCCGACTTCAACAAGACGCAGTCCGACTACGAGATCGTGCCCGTTTACAAGGGCTCCTATGACGAGGCCCTGACCGGCGCCATCGCCGCGTTCCGCGCCAACGAGCAGCCGGCCATCATCCAGGTTTACGAAGTCGGCACCGGCACCATGATGGGCGCCAAGGGCGCCGTCTATCCGATCTATCAGCTCATGAAGGATATGGGCGAGCCCTTCGACCAGTCCAAGTTCCTGTCGGCCGTGGTCGGCTATTACTCGGATACGGACGGGAACATCCTGTCGCTGCCCTTCAACTCGTCCACCCCGATGATGTATTACAACAAGGACGTCTTCAAGAAGGCCGGCCTTGACCCGGAAGTGGCGCCCAAGACCTGGAAAGAGGTCGAGGAATTCTCCCAGAAGATCGTCGATTCCGGCGCGGCCAAGTGCGGCTTCACCACCGGCTGGATCGCCTGGGTGCAGCTCGAGAACCTCAACGCCATCCACGACCAGCCCTATTCGACCAAGGCCAACGGCTTTGGCGGGCTGGATGCCGAGTTCACCTTCAACAACGACCTCTCGGTCCGCCACTGGGAAAACCTGAAGAAGTGGCAGGATTCCCATGTGTTCGAATTCGGCGGCCCGGGCGGCGGCGACAACGCGCCCCCGCTGTTCTACTCGCAGGAATGCGCCATCTACATGAACTCGTCGGCCTCGCGCGCCGGCGTCATCAACAACGCCAAGGATTTCGAAGTCGGCTTCGCTCCGCTGCCATATTACGATGACGTGACGACCGATCCGAAGAACTCGATCATCGGCGGCGCCACCCTCTGGACGCTCCAGGGCCGTCCGGCCGAGGAATACAAGGGCGTGGCCAAGTTCTTCACCTACCTCTCGCAGCCGGAAGTCCAGGCCGCCTGGCACCAGTTCACCGGCTACCTGCCGATCACCCAGGCCGCCTACGACCTCGGCATCCAGCAGGGCTATTATGAGAAGAACCCGGGCTCCGACATCGCCATCAAGCAGCTCACCCGCGTGACCCCGACCGAAAATTCCAAGGGCATCCGCTACGGCAATTACGTCCAGATTCGCAACGTCATCTCCGATGAGGCCGTTGCCATGCTGGGCGGCCAGAAGACCGCCAAGGAAGCGCTCGACGACGCGGTGGCCAAGGGCAACGAACTCCTGCGCGAGTTCCAGGCCGCCAACGAGTAAGGCCAGGCCTGCATAAACCGGAAGCCCGCGCCATCCACGCGGGCTTCCTTTTGCCCCGCACCCGAGACAGGCCGATGCAAACCAAGCGCACCGTCTTTCCCAACAGGGTCCTGCCTTACCTGCTGCTCCTGCCGCAGTTGCTGGTGACCGCTGTTTTCTTCCTGTGGCCGGCCGCCCAGGCCTTCTGGCAATCGTTCCTGCGAGAAGACGCCTTCGGCTTCAAGACCACGTTCGTGTGGTTCGCGAACTATTCCAAGCTCTTCGCCGACCCCAATTATCTCAATTCCATGCGCGTCACCGCGATCTTCTCGATCAGCGTGACGGTGCTGGCGATGGTCATCGCGCTGCTCCTGGCCGTCACCGCCAGCCGCATGCTGCGCTCATCGAAGGTCTATTCGACGCTGCTGGTCTGGCCTTACGCCATCGCGCCGGCCATCGCGGGCATCCTCTGGTGGTTCATGTTCAACCCCACCATCGGCATCCTGACCTATGCGCTGCGCGCCTTCGGGGTGAACTGGAACCACATGATCAATTCCACCGACGCGATGATCCTCATCGTGCTGGCGGCGACCTGGAAGCAGATCTCGTATAATTTCCTGTTCTTCCTGGCGGGCCTGCAATCGGTGCCCAAATCGCTCGAGGAGGCGGCGGCCATCGACGGCGCCGGCCCGGTCAAGCGCTTCTGGACGATCGTGTTCCCGCTGCTCTCGCCGACCACCTTCTACCTGATGGTCATCAACGTGGTTTACGCCATGTTCGATACCTTCGGCGTCATTCACGCCACTACTGAAGGCGGCCCGTCCCGCGCCACCGAAATCCTTGTCTACAAGGTCTATTTCGACGGCTTCATCGGCCTCAACCTGGGCTCCTCGGCTGCCCAGTCGGTCATCCTGATGCTCATCGTCATCGCCCTGACGGGCATCCAGTTCCGCTTCATCGAGCGGCGCGTGCAGTATTGAGGGGGCACAATTGGTAGAAAATCGTCCCATCCTCAATTTCCTGTCCCACCTGGTGCTGATCGTCGGCGTCGTGGTGGTGGTGTTCCCGGTCTACCTGGCCTTCATCGCCTCGACCCGCGGGCCCAACGACTTCTATTCGGGCGTCGTGCCGCTCCTGCCGGGGCCGCATATGATCGAGAATTACTGGGCCATGCTCAGCTCGGGCATGACCACCTCCGGCGCCCCGCCGCTGGGGCCGATGATGTTCAACTCGCTGGTGATGGCGCTCGGCGTCGCCATCGGCAAGATCGCCATCTCGATCCTTTCGGCCTTCGCCATCGTCTATTTCCGCTTCCCGTTCCGCACGCTCGCCTTCTGGCTGATCTTCATCACCCTGATGTTGCCGGTCGAAGTGCGTATCGTACCGACATTCAAGGTGGTGGCGGATCTGGGCCTGCTCAACAATTACGGCGGCCTTATCGTGCCGCTCCTCGCCTCGGCGACCGCGACCTTCCTCTTCCGCCAATTCTTCCTGACGGTGCCTGAGGAGCTCATGGAGGCGGCGCGCGTGGATGGGGCAGGGCCGATGAAGTTCTTCCGCGACATCCTGCTCCCGCTCTCGGTGACCAATATCGCGGCGCTCTTCGTGATCCTCTTCATCCTGGGCTGGAACCAGTACCTCTGGCCGTTGATCGTCACCACCAACCAGGACCAGTACACGGTCGTGATGGGCATCAAGCGCATGGCCGACGTCGCCGACAGCTACCCGCAATGGCACACGGTGATGGCGGCGGTGATCCTCGCCGCGCTCCCGCCCGTGCTCGTCATCATCGGAATGCAGCGCCTGTTCGTCAAAGGCCTCACCGAAACGGAGAAATAAGCATGGCAACGATCGATCTCGTTGACCTCAAGAAAGACTACGGCAACTCGCCGGCGGTGAAGGGCATCAACCTCAACGTCGCCGATGGCGAATTCATCGTGCTGGTCGGCCCCTCCGGCTGCGGAAAGTCGACGCTCCTGCGCATGGTGGCGGGGCTGGAAACCGTCAGCTCCGGCACGGTCAGCATCGGCGGGCGCAACGTGAACAAGGCCGAACCGGCCGAGCGCGACATCGCCATGGTCTTCCAGAACTATGCGCTCTATCCGCACATGACCGTGCGGCAGAACCTCGAATACGGCCTCAAGAACCGTGGCGTGCCGCGCCCGGAAATCGACAAGCGCGTCAAGGAAGCCGCCGACATCCTCGAAATCGGCCAGTTCCTGGAGCGCAAGCCGCGCCAGCTTTCGGGCGGGCAGCGCCAGCGCGTGGCCATGGGCCGCGCCATAGTGCGCGAACCAGCGGCGTTCCTGTTCGACGAGCCGCTCTCCAACCTCGATGCCAAGCTGCGCGTGCAGATGCGCGTGGAAATCCGGCGCCTGCAACGCCGGCTCAAGACCACGAGCCTCTACGTTACCCACGACCAGCTCGAAGCCCTGACCCTGGCCGACCGGCTGGTGGTGATGAATGCCGGCCTCGTCGAGCAGGTGGGCACGCCGGTGGAAGTCTATGAGCGCCCGGCGAGCCTGTTCGTCGCCAGCTTCATCGGCTCGCCGCCGATGAACCTCATTCCGGTCGCCCGCTTCAACGGCAATACCGGCCCGCTGCCGGCCAATACCGATATCCTCGGCATCCGCCCCGAGCACCTGATGGTGGACGCGCCGGCCGAGGACCATGCCCGGCTGGACGCCATTGTCGAGCTGGTCGAGCCGGCCGGCGGGGAAAGCCACATCCATACCCGCCTCGAGGGCAGCGATCAGGTGATCGTCGTGCTGCTGCAGGGGCGTCCGCAGATCGCGGAGGGCAGCAAGATCTCGCTGCATGCCCGCCACGCAGACTTCCATCCCTTCAATCAAGAGAGCGGCAAAAGGACCGACTGAACCTCGCCATGAGCACGAACACGGCCACCACGATGGAGCGCCCCGCAACCGGCGGCGACCTCAATACCGAGCGGGTGCATGCGCACAAGGGGGCTTCGGCAGTCGCGCCGGAAAACACCCTTGCCGCCTTCCGCGCAGCCTATGGCCAGGGCGCCCGCTGGGTGGAGTTCGACGTATCGCTGCTCGGCGACGGCACGCCGGTGGTCATCCACGACGCCACGATCGATCGCTGCTCGTCCTCCAAGGGGCACCTCAGGGATCTCAAGGTCGAGGACCTGGCGGGCATCGACGCCGGCTCCTGGTTCGACCCCTTCTACAGGGGCGAGCGCATTCCTACGCTCGAAGCGGCGCTGGACTGCTTCGCCGAGTTCGGGCTGGCGGGCAATCTCGAGATCAAGCGCCACAAGCACCAGGACTCGGTCGAGGAACTGACCGGCGACATCTTCGAGGTGCTGCGCCGCCGCGACCCCAAGGTCAAAATCTCGATTTCGAGTTTTGACGTGGACGTGCTCAAGTCCATCGGCGCCAAGGACCCGAGCCTGGAACTGGCCATGCTCTGGGACAAGCTGCCCGATAATTGGCGCGACGTTCTGGACGCTATCCCGACGCGGGTGATTCACCTCAATTACAAGGCGCTCACGCTCCCCTTCCTCGATGAGGTCGTGGAGCGCGACCTGCTCGTGCGTGCCTGGACCTGCAACAATCCGGCCGAACTGGCGCAGTTCTGGCCGCTGGGGCTGGGCGCGGTGATCACCGACGAACCCCGCTACTTCCTGGCCCGGTAAGTTTCGATTGGAACGGTAAGATGCTCTCCGAGAGGCAGGCCGAAATTCTGGCGCTCATCGAAAGCGAAGGGGCTCAATATATCGAGGACCTGGCGCGTCGATATGGCCTCACCACCCAGACCATCCGCCGCGACATCAATTACCTCTGCGACCAGGGCTATGCCCGCCGCTTCCATGGCGGCGTGGACGTTCCGGTCGAGGGGCGCAATATCTCGGCCAATGCGCGCTTCGAGATCAACGCCTCGGCCAAGCAGGTCATCGCCCGGCGGATCGCGCGGGAAATCCCCGAAGGCTCGACGGTATTCATGGGCATCGGCACCAGCGTGCAATACGTGGCCGAGGCCCTGCGCGACCACCGCGACCTCACCATCGTCACCAACAATATCGACGTGGCGCTGACGCTGGGCGATGCCAAGCACCTGGAAGTGCACCTTACCGGCGGCATCTACCGCCCGGATGACCGCGACAGCGTCGGGCCGGACACGGTGCGCTATTTCGAAAAATTCCACGCGGCCTGCGCCGTGGTGGGCACCGGCGGCCTGCACCCCGATATCGGCCTCCTCGAATTCACCCACGAGGAAGCGCAGGTGACGGCGGCGATCATCGAGAACGCCGAGCAGAGGTTCCTGGCCGCCGATATTTCCAAATGGTTCCGCCCGGCGGCGGCCAAGGTCGTGCCGTTCTCGCGCATGACGCGGTTCTTCACCGACCGGCTGCCGGACGATTCTTCTATTGCCGACAAGCTGCGCCAGAGCGGCGTGGATGTCGTTATCTGTGGTTCGGAGACCCCATGACTTTCCTCGGCCCCGCCCCGGCGACCAGCGATCTGCGCGCGGTGCGGTATCTGTTCACCGACATCGACGATACGCTGACCACTCATGGTCGGCTGCTGCCCCAGACCTATCAGGCGCTCTGGGACCTGTCCGATGCCGGCATTTCGGTCATTCCGGTCACCGGCGGCTCCGCCGGCTGGGCCGAGCACATCGTGCGCACCTGGCCGGTGGCGGCGGTGATCGGGGAGAGCGGCGCGCTCGTCCTCACCTCGGACCGCGGCAAGGTGGTCTTCGAATACTGGGACGACGAGCCGACCCGCCGCCTGCGGCAGCGCGAGCTGCTCCAGCGCCTGCAATTGATGCTGGCCGGCACCGGGTTCGAACTGGCTCATGACCAGCAATTCCGCATCGCCGACATCGCCATCGACCTGGCCGGGCATTCGCCGGGCGCCATCAACGAACTAGCCGCCGCCATCCGCGCCACCGGCGCGCGGGCGGTGGCGAGCTCGATCCATATCAACACCTGGATCGGCGACTACGACAAGCGTGCCATGAGCGAGCGCGTGCTGCTCAAGGATTTCGGCGTCGCGCCGGCGGACGTGGCGGCAAGTACGGCGTTCGTGGGGGATTCCCGCAACGACGCGCCGATGTTCTCCTATATCCGCAACTCGTTCGGCGTGGGCAATATCGCCCCGTACCTGGCGGAACTGCCGCAGGCCCCGCAATGGGTCTCGGTGCAGCCGGCAGGACGGGGATTCGCCGATATTGCGAAGGCGTTGCTGGAGGCCCGGGAGTAGGGGCGAGAGCGGGGTATTGGCTTACCCCCCTCCCAGCCTCCCCCGCAAGGGGGGAGGTGCTGACCGCGTTTGTTGAACGCTTGATGAGCCAGCAACTGGATCGAAACACCTCCCCCCTTGCGGGGGAGGCTGGGAGGGGGCAACCCCCTAACCCTTCACCTCGTTCCGCCACGAATATTGCGGCCAATAGCCCAGCATGCGCCTGGCTTTGTCGATCGAGAGCAGCGTGCCGTTGGTGGAGATGCCCGGTTTCTGCGGCACGTCGGGGAATACCTCGGCCAGCAGCGAGGTGTTGTCGCGGCTCATCACCGTATCGGCGTTGGCGATGATGAAGGCCTCGAAACCCTTGAATTCGGCCTCGATCGCGCGACGCACGGCCTGGGCGCCGTCGCGGGCGTCGATATAGCCCCAGAGGTTCCACTTGCGACCCTTGGGGTTGGAATCGAAGCTCGGGAACGCCTTGTAATCCTCCGGGTCCATGACATTGGAGAAGCGTAAGGCCACGATGCGCAAGTCCGGGTCCCAGCGGGCGAACTGGGCGGCCATGGTCTCGTCGAGCAGCTTGCCCAGCGAATAAGCGCTTTCGGGACGCGGAAAATACTCCTCGTCCACGGGCACATAGGGCGGCGGATTATCGAAGGGCAGGCCGAGCACGGTTTCGCTGGAGGCGAACACCACATTCTTAATGCCGGCCTGGCGGGCGGCGAGAAAGACGTTGTAGCTGGCCGGCACGTTGTTCCTGAACGTGGCGGCGTTGGGCGACAGGCCCGGCGCGGGAATGGCGGCCAGATGCACGACGGCCTCGAACGGGCCGTGGCGCTCATCGATCCCGCCCAGGATGGCCTCGGCCACCTGGCCGTAATCGGTGAGGTCGACCTTGACCGTCGGGCACGGCCCATTGCGCGGCACGACGCTATCGAGATTGAGCACCTCGTAGCCGTGATCGATGAGATCGCGGACCACGGCGCGGCCGAGCTTGCCGCTTCCTCCGGTGACGACGACTTTGGGCATGACGCATTCCTCCTGTTGCCGCCAGCCTAGCAAGCCGGCGGGCATTAATGAACGGATTCTGAACGGACTTCTCAGGGTCGGTTCAAGGGCGGCGCCATAGTTTCGTCCCATCGAACATGAGGGACCGAAGATGAACAGACAGCACGGACAGCTTCTCGTGGCGGCACTGGCCGGATTCGTCATCGTCGGCGCCGCCGCCTTCGTCGTGCAGCCGGCCGTGGCCGCCGGCTACAATGTGGGCGGCCAGGCGCAGGTGACGGGCGTGGAGCGCTGGGACAGGCTCAACATCCGCAAGTGGCCGGCATCCTATTCGCAGAAGACCGGCGAGCTGCGCCCCGGCAGCCGCGTCTGGGTCGAGCGCTGCATCGCCGCCGAGCAGGGCTCGGACTGGTGCCTCGTCGAGCGCGGCCAGCACAAGGGCTGGGTGAATTCCGCCTATCTCACTCCGCTCGGCCGCCACCACAACTGATTTTTCGCTTCGACCTCCCTGCAACTGCTCCGGTCTGCTACCCTTGCGGGAAAGCATCGACCGGAGTTTTTTCATGAGCGACGCCAATCCCGTTCTGGCGGAGATGATCCGCGGCAATTGGGTGGAGAACCGCTATCGCGGCGCCTTTGCGGTGGTGGACGCCTCGGGGCGGATCATTGCCTCGGCCGGTGATATTTCCCGCCCGATCTTCCCGCGCTCGGCGGTCAAGTCCATGCAGGCGCTGGCCATGGTGACCTCCGGTTCGATCGGCCGCTTCGATCTTACCGATGAGGAACTGGCGCTCGCTTGCGCCTCCCATCGCGGCGAGGACGTGCATGTGGAAGGCGTGGTGCATTTCCTCGAAGACCTGGGGCTTTCCAGGGACGACCTCGAATGCGGCGCCCATGCGCCCAGCGATCCCGAAGCGCGCGAAACCCTGCGCGAACGCCACGAGGAGCCCTCGGCACTGCACAACAATTGCTCGGGCAAGCATTCGGGGATGCTCTCGGTGGCGCTGGCCATGGGCGTGCCGACGCGCGGCTATGTCGAGCGCGACCATCCCGTGCAGCAGCGCGTCCGCGCCGCCATCGAGGCGGTGATCGGGGAAGACCTTACGGAAGGCAAATGCGGCACCGATGGCTGCTCCATCCCCACCTGGGCCGCCCCGATCTCCGCCTTCGCGCGCGGCTTCGCCCGCATGGCGACCGGCGAGGGCCTGACGCCCGACCTGGCAGCCGGCGCCCAGCGCCTCTTCGACGCCGCCACGCGCCACCCGCATCTCGTAGCCGGCCGCGGCTATATGGACACTGTCGTGATGGAAGCCTTCAACGGCCGCCTGATGCACAAGGGTGGTGCCGAGGGCGTGCAATGCGGCGCCATCCGCGACAAGGGCTGGGGCTATGCCCTCAAATGCGACGACGGCAACATGGCCGCCTCCCACGCCATGGCCGCCGCCCTGCTGCTGGCCGTCGCCGACCCTAATGAGGAAGAAGCCAAGGCCCTGCGTCGCTGGCAGGAACAGGTCGTGCGCAATGTCCGCGGTCTCGACGTGGGCATGATCCGCGCGGCCGAAGGGGTGTGGCCGAAGCTTTAGCGCACCACGTTGCCGGCGACGGTGACGTTGGGGAAGCGGGGGGCTTCGGAGGCCAGGTCGGTGGTTTTGAATTCGGTCCAGGCCATGCCGGCCAGGGCGGCGTGGCGGGCGCCGGAGATGGTGTTGTTGGTGATCTGGGCCGAGCCGGCGCCGTCGGCGACGCTGGCGGCGATGCCGACATCGGCGTCACGGACGATATTGCCGTTGATGAGCACGTTGCGCAGATAGGGGCCCCAGCCGGCGACGATGCCGGGGCCGGGGACGTTGTCGACCACGTTGCCGGTAATGGCGACATCGGCTTCCGCGACGATGCCGCAGGGCGAGGAATCGGGATTGGATTTCGAGCCGGGCAGGATGTTGCGCACGATATTGCCCGAGCAGGTCGCCAGATGCCCCTCATTGTCGAGATTGGCGATGGAAATGCCCGCCGCGGCGCGATCGACGATGTTGTTGGCGATGACCGACCCGGAAAAGGCGAATTCGGAGAAGATGGCGGTCTCTCCGCTATCGACGCAGGTATTGCCGGTGACCTGGCTGTTGGTGGTCGAGTTGAGGCGGACGGCCGAGAAGGCGCAGTCGCTGATGTGATTGTTGGCCACGATGACTTCGCCGGCGCGGAAGACGTTGATGCCGTTGCCGTTCTGGCCGTTGCCGCCGGCATCGAAGGCGATGGCGGAGATGCGGTTGTTGACGACCATCGTGCCATCCGGCCCGCTTTCGCTGCGCCAGACGAGAATGCCGTTATTGCGGCAATCGCGGATGCGGTTGCCGGAAATGACCAGCCCCTTGCTGTCGAGGGCATAGAGGGCGGTCGAGGCGCTTTCGACGGTGCAGTTCTCGACAAGGCCCTCGGTGGCGAAGAGCGAGAGGGCGTTGCCGGCTGCATTGGCGAAGCGCGCGCCGCTCAAGGTGAAGGCGCGGGTGTTCTGTACATCGAGCAGGCCATTGTCTCCAGCGCTGCCATCGGCGCCGTCGAAGGCGAGGTTTTCAAGGCTGACATTGGCGCGCCCGACGACCGAAAGGACGGTGGAGCCTGACGAGAGCGCCAGTGTCGTCTGGCCGGGCATGCCGACGATACGCGCGCCATCAGGCACGTCGATGGCCGCGACGCGGTAGATGCCGGGAGGGAGAAACAGCGGCAAGGCCTGCTCGGCAGCGGCATCGAGGGCGCGCTGCAGGACCAGGCTCTGGTCTTCGGTGAGACCGGCGACGAGGCCGAAGGTGCTGGCATCGAGCGTGCTGTCGGCGAGAGTCGGGCGGGCAAGCGCCAGAAAGCCCAAGGCGGAGCCCGAGGCGAGAAGCGTGCGGCGGTTGAGGCGCTTGGCGAGCATGGCGCACCATGGCGTGGCGGGTGGGGCGGCGCCAGCGAAAGCGGTGGGATTGGTGAATGGTGGATGAGCCGAGGGAGGTTCCTGCGTTCCCTTTGTTCCGACTTTTGCTTTGAGCCATTTCCATCGGACGCCCCAGTCTGCCGGGGAAGTCCCGTGGTGGGGGAGTTCGTTGCTCTGAACCGGCACCTCAGCCCGGCTTACGGGCGCGGATGGTGAGGGTCAGGGGCACGTGCACGTGGTCGGGGGGGAGGCGCCAGAGGTGGTCGGTGTCCTGGGTCATGCGGGGGCCGATCGCCCATTGCAGGGCTTCGTGTTCGCCGAGATGTTCGATGACGAGGCCGGCGGCGAGGAGGGCGTTGACGATGGCGGCGAGGGAATGGCTCCACTCGAAGGTCTGGCGGTTTTCGAGGATGCGGGTGGAGAGGTTGTAATTGGCGGTGACTTCGACCGGGATCGGGCTCTCGGGAGGGGTTTCGTAATCGTAGCGGAGAGCGAGATTGCCGTGGTCGTCGGGTGCGAGCATCCAGGCGGTGGGGTGGCAATCGACATAGTGGAAGCGCCCGCCGGGCTTGAGCAGGGCGGCGACGGCGCGGGCCCAGCGCGGCAAATCGTCCATCCAGACCAGAGTGCCCCAACTGGTGAATACGCGATCGAACCGCGCCTCGCCGAGCAGGCTGGGTGCGTCATAGACCACGCCTTGGACGAACCGGGCGGGCAGGCCCGTGGTCCCGGCAAGGCGGCGGGCATGGGCGATGGCCCGAGCGGAAAAATCGAGGCCGGCGACTTCGGCCGCGCCTTGCCGGAACAGCGAGAGCGTGTCGGTGCCGATATGGCATTGCAGATGCGCCACGCTCAGGCCGCCGAGGTCGCCCAGCTCGGCGCGCTCGATAGGCAGCAGCAGGTTGGCGCCGGCCAGGAGTTCCGCTATGCGATAGAAACCGGTTTCATCCGCAAAGTGCAGATCGGCGCGCTCGTCCCAGTTGGCGCGGTTGGCGGCGAGATGGGCAGGATCGGTCATGGCGGGCTCCGGTGTTTGGGGGAGTGGAGCCGAGAATCGGCGATGGGAAAAGCCGGATGTTTGCGGGGGAGGGGACGTGCCGGCTTGATATTGCCCGGTAAACCGGGGCTGGGCTTGATGGACGCAGGGCTTCCTTGTCCGGCTTGCCTGCAAGCGTCTATAAGACTCGGCAAATCATCTATTTGCCGAGGCCATTATGCTCGTTGACGACAAAGTCTATCTCGGAACCAGTACCCGCCCCGAATACCTGGCGCTCAAGTACGGGAACCGGCATGGGCTGGTGACGGGCGCCACGGGCACCGGCAAAACGGTGACGCTGCAGATCATGGCCGAGGGCTTTTCGCGGCTGGGCGTGCCGGTCTTCGCCGCCGACGTGAAGGGCGACCTCTCGGGCATCGCCGTGGCGGGAACGCCGCAGGATTTCCTGCTCAAGCGCGCCCAGGAAATCGGCTTCGACGATTATACGTTCGAAGCTTCGCCGGCCATTTTCTGGGATCTGTTCGGACGCCAGGGCCACCCGATCCGCGCCACCATTTCGGAAATGGGACCGCTGCTGCTGGCGCGCATCCTCAACCTCAACGATACGCAGGAGGGCGTGCTCAACATCGCCTTCAAGCTGGCCGATGACGAGGGCCTGCTGCTGCTCGATCTGAAGGACCTGCGTGCGCTGCTGGTCGAAGTGCAGCAGCGCTCGGCCGAGATCGCGACCAAATACGGCAACGTGGCCACCGCCACGGTGGGCGCGGTGCAGCGCGCCTTGCTCGTGCTGGAGCAGCAGGGAGGCGACCAGTTCTTCGGGGAGCGGGCGCTGGCCATCCAGGACCTGATGCGGACCACGCCCGATGGGCGCGGCTATGTCTCGGTGCTGGCCGCCGACGAGCTGATGCGCTCGCCCAAACTCTACGCCACGTTCCTGCTGTGGATGCTCTCGGAGCTTTTCGAGGAACTGCCGGAAGTGGGCGACCCGGACAAGCCCAAGCTGGTTTTCTTCTTCGATGAGGCGCACCTGCTGTTCGACGATGCGCCCAAGGCGCTGCTCGACAAGATCGAGCAGGTGGTGCGGCTGGTGCGCTCCAAGGGCGTGGGCGTCTATTTCGTGACGCAGAACCCGGTGGACGTGCCCGACACCGTGCTGTCCCAGCTCGGCAACCGCGTGCAGCACGCGCTGCGCGCCTATACGCCGCGCGACCAGAAGGCGGTGAAGGTGGCGGCCGACACGTTCCGGCCCAACCCGGCCTTTTCGACCGCCGAGGTGATCACCCAATTGGGCACCGGCGAGGCGCTGGTTTCGGTGATCGAGGACAAGGGCGCGCCCTCCATGGTCGGACGCACCATGATCCGTCCGCCGAGCGGGCGCATGGGACCGATCCTGCCCGAGGAGCGCCGCCAGCTCATCGCCAACAGCCCGGTGGCTGGGCTCTATGATACGCCGGTCGATCGGGAATCGGCATTCGAGGTCCTGGCGGCCAAGACCAAGCAGAAGCAGGACGAGGAGGCCCGGCAGAAGGAACTGGAAGCCCAGCTCAAGCAGGCCCGGGCCGACGAGGCGCTGCGCAACAAGGCCAACCCGGCGCCCCGTCCGCGCACCAGCACCCGGCAGACGCCGACCGAGGCGGCGATGAACTCGTTTGCGCGCGCGGCGGCAACGGCGCTCGGTGCGGCCGTGGTGCGCGGTATTCTCGGCTCGATCAAGCGCGGCCGGTGACCATGCAGTTTCCCGGCGCCGCGCCCATTGCCAGCCCGACCCTGGCCGTCTTCGCCTCCCAGCAGGGGCCGGGCGACCCGGAGCGTTCGTCCATCATGTCCCAGGCGGGCACCTATTTCGCCCGCAAGGGCGCCCGCATCGTGTGCCTGGTGGATGCGCTCACCGTCCCGGTGCCGCTGATCACCAGCGCGCGGGCAGCGGGTGGCGAGGTCATCATCATCGCCGATGAGGAGGCGACGCTGCCGGCATCGCTCCAGGGCGTGCCGGTCGAACGCATCGCCGAGGCCGACGAGCGGCTGGCGCGTGTGGCGATGCTGGCCGATGGCTATGTGGGCCTGCCCGGCTCGCTGGCCTCGGCGTCCAGCCTCTATTCGACCTGGGTCAAGGGCGGCGGCGGGCAGGGCGGCAAGCCGGTGGTGCTGTTCAACCGCAACCATGCCTTCGAGGTGATGCGCGGCTTCATCGCCGATGTCGTCTCCCATAGCCGAAAGGGGCACGAGCAGGTCGTCCAGTTCGCCGATTCCATCGAGGATAGCTGGGCGCGGATCTCGCGGATGCTGGGCCTGCACTGACGGCCCAGCTTTAGCTTCACCTCCGCCGGGCTTGGGCGCATAATGGCAGCGAAATCCCCAGCCGCCGGAGCAGTCCGATGAGTGATGCGGCCACCACTCCCATTGCCAGAACCCGCGTCAGGACGCAGCGCCCGCGCCTGCACAAGGTCATTCTCCTCAACGACGACTACACGCCGCGCGACTTCGTGGTGACCCTGCTCAAGGCCGAGTTCCACATGAGCGAGGACGAAGCCCTGCGCGTGATGCTCACCGCGCATATGAAGGGCGTCTGCGTGGTGGCGGTCTATGTGCAGGAAGTGGCCGAAACCAAGGCCAGCCGCGCCACGGAAGCCGCGCGAAACAAGGGCTATCCGCTGCTGTTTACGACGGAGCCGGAGGAGTAGGGCCATGCAAAGAAAGTTCTCCGCCAAGCGTCCACTCACCGATGCCGAGGAGGCGGAGATTCAACGGATGATCGCATCCGATCCCGACAACCCTGAACTTACCGACGAACAGATTGCTGCCGGTGGAAAAAGTTTTGCCGAGGCATTTCCTGATCTGGCGGAAACCATCAGGCGCAACCGGTAGGGTTCAGAGCGATTTGCTCATATGCACGGTCGTGCCGCCGAGGAAGGGTTCGGTATGGGTGATGGCGTAGCCGACCGACTGGTAGAGGCGGATATTGGCCGTGAAGGCGCCGTTGGTGAGGAGGCGCAAGGCCGGGAGATCGGCCTCTTGGGCCAGGCCTTCGGCGTGAGAGAGCAGGCGTTTGCCGTGGCCCTGGCCTTGATGGGCCGGAGCGATGGCCAGGTTTTCGATGAAGAGATGGTCGGAGTGACCGATCATTTCGATGAGGCCGGCCAGAGTGCCATCAACGAGCAGCAGGTCGATGTCGTGTTCGGCGACGGCGCGGTCGTAGTCGGCCTGCATGGGTAGCGGCTCGCGGCCGATCAGAGGCACCCATTTGGCATAGGCTTCGCGTACCAGCGCTCTTATGCGCGGCGCGTCATCGGGCCGGGCGGAGATGATCTCGCTGGCCAATCAATGCAGCTCGTGGCGGGCGTGATCGAAGAGGGGGACGACGTTGTCGGTGCTGCGGCCATAGGTGTGGGCCGGGGGCATCGGCATGCGGTTGCGGCGCTCGGGGCCGCGATAGAGGGGCGCGGCGATGGCCGGTTCGGCGCGGCGCAGGCGGGCCAGCACGCGTTCGAGCAGGTAGCGAGGCGACATCGGCTTGATGATGACCTCATCGATGCCGGCGCCGATGGCGGCGCGCTTGGTGGCGTCGGTGACGGTGCGGGTCAGGGCGATGATGGAGAAATCGCGCTTGTAGAGCCGGTCGTCATGACGCAGCGCCAGGGCGATGACATCGGCGGGCGCATCCTCGCAATCGAAATCGGCAACGAGAATGTCTACCGGCGCGAGGCGCATATAGGTGGTGAGGGCGGCGCGGCTTTCGAAGAGACGGACGCGCAGGGCGGGTGAGCCGGCCAGCACCATCGTCAGGATGGACGACAGCGCCGGATTCGCCGCAAGAACCGCCACCACCTTCATGGATTCGCCCAAAACCAACCTCTTAGTTAACGAAACGTTATCATGCACATAGAGGCCCGAGAAGTCTCCCAAACGGGGAAGGAGCGATTATGCGCAACTATGCTTTCGGACGATGTCGGCCCGCGAGCGGGAAACGCTTAGCGCCCGCTTTCGGCTCCGGCCCCCTCCATCGGCACGGGCAAACAAAAAGCCCGCCCGCCTTGCGGCGGGCGGGCTGACGGATCGGCTGGCGCCGAAGGCTTACTTGCTGGCGGCTTCGTAAAGCTCGGCCACGTAATCCCAGTTCACGAGGTTATCGACGAAAGCCTCGAGATATTTCGGACGCAGGTTGCGGTAGTCGATGTAGTAGGAGTGCTCCCACACGTCGACGCCCAGCAGCGGGGTGCCGCCGTGAACCAGCGGGTTTTCGCCGTTCGCCGTCTTGGTGATTTCGAGCTTGCCGTTCTTGAGCGAGAGCCAGGCCCAGCCCGAACCGAACTGGCCGACGCCGGCCGCCACGAAATCGGTGCGGAACTTGTCATAGCCACCGAGATCGGAATCGATGGCCTTCTGGAGCGCGCCCGGCAGGTTCTTGCCGCCGCCATTGGGCTTCATCCACTTCCAGAAGTGGATGTGGTTGTAATGCTGGCCGGCATTGTTGAAGAGACCGGCATTCTTGCCGAAGCTCTCCTTAACGATGTCTTCCAGGCTCTTGCCCTCAAGACCCGAACCTTCCAGCAGCTTGTTGCCGTTGGTGACGTAAGCCTGGTGGTGCTTGTCGTGGTGGTACTCGAGCGTTTCCTTGCTCATATACGGGCCAAGCGCATCGTAGGCATAGGGCAGAGCGGGAAGTTCAAAAGCCATTTTCGGCCTCCTTGATCTTGGAAAATGACGCGCCGACGAGCGGCTGATGGATTTGACAATATACGCGTTGTTTTATTCGGGCAATCGTCTCAGGAAGACACCTTGTCCAAATTTACGCATTTGAGAGCAAAGGCATAGCTCAAAGCGGTTTCCTTGAGCCGATCGAAGCGGCCGGACGCACCCGCATGCCCCGCGCCCATATTGGTCTTGAGGTACAACGGATTGGTGTCGGTTTTCGTTGCCCGCAGCCGCGCCACCCACTTGGCGGGCTCCCAATAGGTGACGCGCGGATCGGTGAGGCCGGCCAGGGCGAAGATCGGCGGATAGGCCTTGGCCTCGACCTGCTCATAGGGCGCGTAGGAGAGGATGCGCTTGAAATCGGCCTCCGAGGCGATGGGATTGCCCCATTCGGGCCATTCGGGCGGGGTGAGGGGCAGGGTGTCGTCGAGCATGGTGTTGAGCACATCCACGAACGGCACCTGCGCCAGGATACCGGCCCACAATTCCGGGCGCATATTGGCGATGGCGCCCATCAGCATGCCGCCGGCCGAGCCGCCCATGGCCACGATCCGATCGGGCGCAGAATAGCCTTCGGCGACCAGCGCCTCGGCCGAGGCGATGAAATCGGTAAAGGTGTTGGTCTTGTATTCGCGCCGGCCCAGCTTGTACCAGCGATAGCCCTTGTCCATACCGCCGCGGATATGGGCGGTGGCATAGATGAAGCCGCGATCGACCAGCGAGAGCGCTGAAACCGAGAAACTGGCCGGCATCGACATGCCATAGGCGCCATAGCCGTAGAGCAGGGTCGGGGCGGTGCGGTTGATCGGGGTATCCTTGCGGTAGAGCAGGGTGATCGGCACGCGCTCGCCATCGGCGGCCACCGCGAAGATGCGGCGGGTCATGTAGGCGTCGGGATTGTGGCCCGAGGGCACTTCCTGCTGCTTGAGCAGCGTGCGCTCGCCGGTCGCCAGGTCATAGTCGTAGGTGTGCGAAGGCGTGGTGGGCGAGGCATAGGTGAGGCGGAAGGTGGTCGTGTCGAACTCGTAGCCGACCGACATGCCCAGGGCATAAGCCTCTTCCTCGAAACGGATGGTCTCTTCCTTGCCGCTGCGCAGGTCGCGCACGACGATGCGCGGCAGGCCCTCGAAGCGTTCGAGGCGGAGCAGGTGGTTGCGCAGCACGATGATGTCGAGGATCAGCACGCCTTCGCGATAGGGCACGAGATCGACCCAGTTGCCGGCATCGGGCGCGGAGACAGGGGCGACGACGATCTTGAAGTCCTCGGCGCCGTCGGCATTGGTGAGGATGAAAAGCTCGCCCTCGCGCTCGTCGATATCGTATTCGCGCTCGACCTGGCGCGGCGAAACCACGAAGGGCTCGCCGCCCTTCTCGGCGTCGATCAGCCAGACTTCGCTGGTCTGGTGGTCATGGGCGTCGATGACGATGAACTTGTTGGAGAGGGTCTTGTCCACCGAGACGAAGAAGCCCGGATCGTCCTCCTCATAGACGATGGCGTCCTCGTGCTGCGGCGTGCCGAGGACGTGGCGGCGCACGCGGAACGGACGGTGGTTGTCGTCTAGCTCGGTGTAGTAGAGCGCGGTGGAATCGGCGGACCAGACGCCGTCGCCGGCGGTCTTCTCTATCCGGTCGGCAATCTCCTTGCCGGTTTCGAGATCGCGGACGTGGATGGTGTAATACTCCGAGCCCTGCCGGTCGGCGGCCCAGGTCATGAGCTTGTGGCTCGGGTCGTGGCTGGCTCCGGCAAAGCCGAAATAGCCGTCGCCCGCCTCGACATTGCAATCGAGCAGCACCTGCTCCTCGCCGCCATCGCGCGGGGTGCGCACCATGAGCGGATATTGCTTACCCTCGAGCATGCGGGTGTTGTAGGCCCAGGGGCCATCGGCGGTGGGAATGCCGGAATCGTCTTCCTTGATGCGGCCGCGGATCTCCCAGAAGATCTTGTCCTGCAGATCCTTGGTCGGCTCGCCCAGTTCCTGCTCGAAATAGGCATTCTCGGCCTCGATATAGGCGCGGATATCGGCGGGCAGCGTCTCGGGCGCCTGCATCACTTCCTGCCAGTTTTCGGCGCGCAGCCAGTGGTAATCGTCCTGGCGGGTGATGCCGTGCCGGGTTTCGGCATGCTGACGGCGCTCGGCGACCGGCGGGGTGAGTTTGCTCATGGTGCGTCCGGATAAGAGTTAGGCGAGACCCTCTATCTAGGGGCCCGGACAGCGTTGGGGAAGCCCGGGCAGGGCAGGCCGGCAAAACTCTGTGGTTTTTCCGGGATAAGCCTGTCGATCCCGCCGTTTCGGCTTGTCCTCCCCCGCCTCGCCGTTAAGGTGTCGATGTCGCCGCGGCGGCACCTGCATTGAAATCGGCGAGTATGTTTTGGCCCTGACATTCGACCAGACCATAGCGCTTATCCCCGTGGTGCCGTTCCTTGCGGCGCTGCTGGCGCCGGTCATCTTCCGGCTGGCTGGCTGGTTTTCGGGCTGGATACTGGCGCTGGTGCCGGCCATGATCTGCCTTTTCCTGCTGTCGCTGGTCGAGGGCGTCGCCGCTAACGGCGCCGTGCAGGCAGGCATCGACTGGGTTCCAGCCTATGGGGTGCGATTCTCCTTCCTGCTCGACGGGCTCAGTCTCACCTTTGCCATCGCCATCGCCGGAATCGGCACGCTGATCCTCATTTATGCGGGCGGCTATCTCAAAGGGTATCCGCATCAGGGCAGATTCCTGGCCTTCATGCTCGCCTTCATGGGGGCGATGCTCGGGCTGGTGCTATCCGACAATCTCGTGGCGCTGGTGGTGTTCTGGGAACTGACCAGCGTTACCTCGTTCCTGCTCATCGGTTTCGACCATTCGCGCCAGGCGGCGCGGCGCGCGGCCATTCAGGCGCTGGTGGTGACGGGGGCGGGCGGGCTGGTGCTGCTGTTCGGCGTGGTGGCGCTGCGCGTTGTCGCCGGCGGCTGGGAGCTGAGCGAACTGCTCGGGCAGGGCGCCATGCTCAGGGAGAGCCCGGCCTATCTCGTCGTGCTGCTCTGCTTCGTCTTTGCCGCCTTCACCAAATCGGCGCAGGTGCCGTTTCATTTCTGGCTGCCCAACGCCATGGAAGCGCCGACGCCGGTTTCGGCCTTTCTCCACTCGGCGACCATGGTGCAGGCCGGCGTCTATCTGCTGATGCGCATGTCGCCGCTCCTCGGGGGCACTCTCGTCTGGCAGGTGCTACTGGTGGTATTCGGCGGAGCGACGCTGCTCTGGGGCGCCATCGGAGCGCTGCGGCAGACCGACCTCAAGCAGATGCTGGCGCAGACCACCGTCGCCTCGCTCGGCCTCCTCGTGCTGCTGATCGGCATCGGCAGCGAAACGGCCATCAATGCCGCCATCGTCTATTTCGTGGCGCACGCACTCTATAAGGCCGGCCTCTTCCTCGTCGTCGGGGTTCTCGACCACGAGACGGGCACGCGCGATCTCACCGTGCTCGGCGGGCTGCGCGGGAAGCTGCCGGTGACCTTCGCGGCGGCGGCGCTGGCCGGGCTTTCCATGTTCGGCCTGCCGCTCACCATCGGCTATCTCGCCAAGGAGGAAATCTACCTGGCGTTCGGCGCTGGCGCGGTCGATATCCTTGTGCTGCTGGTGGCCGTGGCGGGCAATGCGCTGCTGGCGGGCATCGGGCTCGTCGTGGCGCTGCGGCCCTTCCTCGGCGCCCATGTCGAAACGCCCAAGCCGGCGCATGAGGCCGGGCCGACATTGCTGGCGGGGCCCTTGGTGCTGGGGCTGCTCGGCCTTGCCGGGGGCATCAAGGCGGCGACCGTCGGCATGTTCCTGATGGCGCCCGCCACGGCTGCAGTCCTGGGCCATGCGGTCGAAAGCCATCTGCATTTCGCCATCGACCCGACGACGCCGGCCTTCTGGCTGTCGGTCGCGACCTGGGCGCTGGGCTGGGCGACGTTCCGCTATCTCGCTGCTGTCCGCACGCTGCTGCGCCGGGCCGAGGCGCGGTTCGGCTGGACGCTCGATGCGGGCTTCGATGGCTTCATGTTCGGGCTCATCCGCATGGCGGCCGCGGTGACGCGCTTCTTCCAGCACGGGCGGCTCGAGCTTTACGTGGTGACGCTGTTCGCGCTCATGGTGCTGGCGCTCGGCCTGCCGATGCTGCTGCTCGACGGCCTGCCGCCGCTGCCCGACTGGCCGCAACTGACCTTCTACGAATGGGGCATTTTCGCCGTCGCCGTGTTGGGGCTCGTCGTGCTGCTGCTGGCGCCCAACCGGCTGGTGGCCATCGTGTCGCTGGGCATCCAGGGACTGGCCGTGGCCATGATCTTCCTGCTGTTCGGCGCCCCGGACCTGGCCTTCACCCAGTTCATGGTGGAAGTGCTTTCCGTAGTGATCCTGGCGCTGGTGATGACCCGGCTGCGCCTCGACCTGCGCGACCGCCGCGAGTTCGAGGACCTGCTGCGCGACGGCACGTTGGCCGTGGTCAGCGGCGTGGTGCTGGCGCTGGTGCTGCAGGCGGTGGTTTCCGGGCCGTTCGACGGCAGGCTCTCCGACTTTTTCGAGGCGACGAGCGTGGCGATCGCCCATGGCCACAACATCGTCAACGTCATCCTCGTCGACTATCGCGGACTGGATACGCTCGGTGAAATCAGCGTCGTCATGACCGCCGGCATCGCCATTCTGGCACTGCTGCGCAACCGCGCCAAGGCGAGCGGGCGCAAGCGGGAGGCCAAGGGATGAACAGTCTCATCTTCCGCACCATCGCGCCGCTCATCGTCGTGGTCATGCTGGTCTTTTCGGTCTTCGTGCTGCTGCGCGGCCATAACGAGCCGGGCGGCGGTTTCATCGGCGGGCTGATCGCGGCTTCGGCCGTTACCGTCTTCGTGCTGGCATCGGGCGAAAAGCACGTGCGCTGGGCGTTAGCCGTCGATCCGCTGGCGCTGGCCGGATGCGGCGTGCTGCTGGCGGCAGCCTCCGGGCTGCTCTCGCTTTTCCAGGACGCGCCGTTCCTCACCGCGCTCTGGGCCTACCTGCCGCTGGGCGAAACCGAAGTGGCGCTCTCGACGCCGATGGTCTTCGATATCGGCGTCTATCTCGTGGTCTTCGGCACGTTCTCGGCGGTGGCTTTAGCGCTGGCCGGCGGGGAGGAGAGCCGATGATCGAGACCGCTTTCGCCGCGCTGACCGGGCTGTTTTTCGCCGCCGGCATCTACCTGCTGCTGTCGCGCTCGATCATCCGCATGCTGCTGGGGCTGACGCTCTTCGGCAACGCCGTCAACCTGCTGATCTTCACCGCCGGGCGCATCACGCGCGCCGTGCCGCCCATCGTGCCGGCAGGGCTGGAAACGCCCGCTGGCGCCGTGGCCAACCCGCTGCCGCAGGCGCTGATCCTGACGGCCATCGTCATCGGCTTTGCGATGTTCGCCTTCCTGCTGGTGCTGACCTATCGCGCCTATCGCGCGCTCAACGCCGACAATACCGACACCATGCGGCTCACCGAGCCAAAGGGCGGACCCAACCCGCCGCTGAGCTATTGAGATGATAACGACCTCCACCCCCTTGCCGGACTGGCTGGTGATCGCGCCGGTGCTGCTCTGCCTTGTCGGCGCGGCGCTGCTGCTGGTCTTGCGGCGGGCGGCAGGCGCCTGGTTCGCGGTGATCGTGGTCGCCGCCGTGATCGCCTGCGACGCGGCGCTTTTCGCGCGCGTGCTGGCCGATGGGCCGGTGAGCATGACCATGGGCCGCTGGCTGCCGCCTTTCGGCATCAGCTTCACCGCCGACGTCATGGGCGCCGGCTTCGCCCTCGCCGCGGCGGCGGTGACGCTGGTGGTGCTGTTCTATATCCAGATGGACGAGGAAGGGCGCGATGGCAGAGGGGGGCTGCATGCGCTGATCCTGCTGCTGCTCGCCGGTGTCAGCGGCGCATTCCTCACCGGCGACTTCTTCAACCTCTACGTCTGGTTCGAAGTGATGCTGATCGCCTCTTTCGGCCTGCTGGTAATCGCGGGGCGGCCGATCCAGATCGAAGCGGCGATCAAATACGGCTTCCTCAATTTCCTCGCCACCAGCCTGTTTCTGCTGGCGCTGGGCCTGCTCTACGGATTGATCGGCACGCTCAACATGGCCGACATCATCGTGTCTGCGCCCAAGGCCAATGCCGCCGTGCTCGCCAGCGTCGCCGGGCTCTTTCTCCTTGCCTTCGCGACCAAGGCCGCGGCTTTCCCGGTCAATGTCTGGCTGCCGGCCTCCTACCACGCGCCGCCGCCGGCCATTTCGGCGCTGTTCGCCGGGCTGCTAACCAAGGTGGGCGCCTATGCGCTGCTGCGCACTTTCGTGGCGCTGTTGCCCGGTGCGCGCGATATCCTCGATCCGGTGATCGCGCTGGTCGCCATCCCGACGCTGCTGATCGCTCCGCTCGGCGCCATCGCCGAAACCAATCTGCGCCGCGCCATCGGCTATTTCGTCATCGGCGGCATCGGCGCGGTGGTGGCCGGACTGGCGCTGCCGACCGCCGAGGGCGTGGCGGGCGCCGCGGCCTATGTGTTCCACGCCATGCTCACCATGACTGCGCTCTACCTCGTTGCGGGCCTGGTCGAAAAGGCGACCGGCGAGACGGATACGCGCCGCATGGGCGGGCTTTATGCGGCCAGCGCGCCGCTCTCCATTCTCTTCCTCGTGCTGGTCTTCGCCGCTGCCGGCACACCGCCCTTCCTCGGCTTCTGGCCGAAATTGCTGCTGCTGGGCGCGGGCGCCGAACGCGCGGGGCTCAACGGCGCCGGCGCGACCGATTGGTGGGCCGTGGCGCTGGTGGCGGCCCTGCTGCTCAATGCCTTCCTGACCCTCATCGCCGGCACGAGGCTCTGGGCGCATGTCTTCTGGCGGCAAGGCCATGAGGGCGCGCATTCGGAGGAAGAAAATCCGCAATTGCGTGCGCTTGCCGGACCGGAGCGCTGGCTGGGACTGGTGCCGACCGGCATCCTGGTCGCGGTGATCGTGCTCGCCGGGCTCTGGCCCGACCTCATCTTCCGCTCGGCGCTCGAAGCCGCCCATGGCTTGCTCGATCCGCAGGGCTATGTCGCGGCTTTCGGACTGGAGGGAGCGCCATGATCGAAACGCTCATCGGATTGCTGCTCGCCATCGCCTGGATGGCGATTACCGGCAGCTTCACCCTGCCCAACCTGCTGCTGGGCGCCGTGATCGGCCTCGTCGCCATGCTGCTGCTGCGCGATCGCATCGGCGGGGCGCGGCTCTCGCGAAAGCTCTGGCGCATCCTCAGACTCGCGGGCCTCTTTGTCGTCGAGTTGTTCGCCAGCGCCTTCGCCGTGGCGCGTCTGGTCTTGACGCCGAACGTGCGCCGCCATCTGCGCCCGGCTATCATCGCCTTTCCGCTGACGGCCAAGTCCGACGCCGAAATCACGCTGCTCGCTAATCTCATAACGCTGACGCCGGGCACGCTGAGCGTGGACGTGTCGCAGGACCGGCAGGTGCTCTACATCCACGTGCTTCAGCTCAAGGATCGCGAGGCGCTGATCCGCAGCATTGCGCACGGATTTGAAGCGCGCGTGATCGAGGTGTTCCAGTGACCGGCGCGCGCTTCCTCGACCTGGCGACCGGCGGCGCGCTGGTGCTGCTGACGCTGGCGCTGGTCTTGACCATCGTGCGCATCGCGCGGGGGCCGAGCCTCCCTGACCGCGTGCTCGGGCTAGACCTGCTGACGACCCTGGCAACGGGCTTTATCGGGGTTTTCGCCGTGCGCACCGGTTTCACGCTTTATGTCGACATTGCCATTGCCCTGTGCCTGGTGGCGTTTCTGACAACGGTGGCACTGGCAAGGTATATCGTGATGCGGGAGGGCAAGGCGCCCGCGCCGGACAAGGAGCGGAAGGGGCGCGCGCAATGATCAGCGAAATCCTTCTCTATGCCTGCGGCATGCTTCTATTGGCAGGAGCCGCTTTTGGTCTGCTGGCCGCACTCGGCATGCTGCGTTTACCCGATCTTTACTCTCGAATGCACGCGGCATCAAAAGCGGGGATTGTCGGAGCTGGCCTTATTTTCGTCGGTATTGCAGTTGTTTGTCAGGATGGCGCGGTCATTCTGCGTGCAATGATCGGGATATTGTTCCTGGTCTTGACGACGCCGGTTTCCGCCCATCTTTTGGCGCGGGCAGCTTATCTTGCCGGGCATAGACCCTCGGAGCTGACTGTCCTTAACGAAATGGAAGACAATACCCATATTGGACCTTAGTCCAAAATTGGACGACATGTACGCAAATTAACTTGCAACCTGCGTTGAATCATGCAGAAACGTGTCACCGAATTAAGCAGGGCCTCGCATTCCTCCGCATTGAAGGCCCTAGAATACACAGAAGGTTCAGATATGAGCGAAATTGACGGTCTTGCGACTTTGCCTGACAACGATCTCATCGAACTGAGTGCTGGGATCGTCTCGGCTTATGTTAGCCATAATGCATTGAGCCCGACCGATCTGGCGAAGTTGATTGTCGAGGTTCACGGCACTCTCAAGGGCCTGCAGACCACGGTGGCGCCCGAACCGGTGGAAGAACTCAAGCCGGCCGTGCCGGTACGCAAGTCGGTGGCCCCGGACTACATCATCTGCCTGGAAGACGGCAAAAAGTTCAAATCGCTCAAGCGTCACCTGCGTACGCACTACAATCTCTCGCCCGAGGAATACCGCGAGAAGTGGGGCCTGCCGGCGGATTACCCGATGGTTGCTCCGAACTATTCTGCGACCCGTTCGCGCCTCGCCAAGGACAACGGCCTCGGCCGCAAGGTCGACGAGAAGTAAGAGCGCCGTACCGCTGGAATTCAAAACGGCCGTCCTTCGGGGCGGTCGTTTTGCTTTGTCTCGCCCGCCGCATCGCAGCCGGCCCCCGCTGAGGGAAATGGCTTTTCTCCGCCGCTTTCGTCACCTGCGTATTTTCCCGACATAGGAACTTATCCCCCTCCCACCCTAGTTGCAGCATCTTGCTAGGAATAATATCCTAGTCTGGCTTTCGGAGGGATTTCATGTGGGAACGATGTGAGCCTTGGGCAGAAGAGTTTGACCCGGCGCAGCAGCCGGTTGGCCTGGGGGAGGCCGTGCAGGCCGAGTATTTCGGCGATGCCGCGGCGGCAGGAATTCTTTCCTTGGTTGCGCGGGAGCGCGGGATTCCGGTCGGCCTGCTTCTGCACCGGTCGCGCTGTGCTGCCGAGATTGCCGAAGCGCGCCAGCTCGCCATGTACCTGATGCATGTTGTGCTGCAGCGCCCGATGGCGGAAGTCGGCGCCTTTTTCGGCCGCGACCGCACGACGGTTTCCCATGCCTGCCATTGTATCGAGGATCGCCGGGACGATCAGGGGTTCGACGATACCGTTACCCATCTCGAGGCGCAGATCGCCGACATTGCCGGCTGTTTGCCGCGCTGGCTGGGGCATCGGGGGCTCGTCCATGCAGCGCGGTGAGAGGGAAAGGCTGCGTTTCGTGCGCACGCTGCTGGGCGGCGGCAGCGCCGAAAGGCGTGGAAAGGCGTTCGTGGTTGCGGGCAAGGGGGCGCGTCTCGGGGGTGCGGCAGTGCGGGAACTTGCGGCAGCCGGCGTGCTCGATCTGGCCGGCGATAGCTGCCACGCCGCCAGTGGCGCCCGTACCTGGATCAAGCGCGCCATGCTGGAGCAGGACCAGTATGCTGCCCAGCATCGCGAGACGGTCACGACCTCCGGGGGCTTGACGGTCAACCTGGCGGAGAGTCCGCTCCTGCGCCTGGCGCGACCGGGAAAAGGTGAGGCCGATGCCTTTCTCAATCCGGCACAGGTCGAAGCGGGGGAGCGGGTCCGCCGGCTGGCGGAACGGGCGCGGCTCCAGCCTCGGGTGACAATGAGCTATTCGGCGACGCATACGGCCAATGGCGGGGTACGCAACGGCCTGGCCGATCTCAGCGACCTCGCCGCCGATGCGCGACGCGACCTGATGGAGATCACCCGCATCCTGCCGCGCGATTGCGTCGGCGTGGTGATGGATGTCTGCGGGCTCGCAAAGGGGCTGCAGGCGGTGGAGGCGGAACGGAACTGGCCACGCCGCAGCGCCAAGCTGGTGCTGCGTATAGGGCTGGACCACCTGGCGCGGCATTTCGGGCTCGACGACCGGGCGGTGGGACCGGAGCGGGGAAGGCAGAGGCGCTGGCGGGAGCGGGGAGTACGGGCGGTTGTGGTGGAGTGAGGTTAGTGGAGGAAACATCGGATGGTGAGCTTTTGGCTCACTCCCCTCCCGTCCTCCCCCCTTGCGGGGAGGCTGGGAGGGGGGGGAGCCCAGGGCGCTGGTGGAAGAAGACCCCTCATCCGCGCTGCGCTCCACCTTCTCCCACGGAGGGAGAAGGACGAGGGGCCTAATCCTCGAACATCCCCGTCGGCAGGCCGTCTATGCTGAAGCGGTTCTTTTCGCGGCGGTAGGCGTCGAGGCCGATGTCGGCTTCCTTGGCTTCGGCCCAGCGGGCGAGGGTGGGACGTTCGCCGGCATAGTCGAAGAGCGGGACGCCGAAGCCGCAGGAGGTCTGGACCAGGTCGATGTCGAGCACCACGATCTGGCGGGCGCCCAGCGGTTCGTCGCCGGCGTAGGAATCGGCGAGGAGCGCCGCGTATTCCGGGGTGCCGCGCAGGATGACGCGGCCGTGGCCGTAAAGGCGCAGGATTTTCGGCGGGCCTTCGAACGAGCAGAACATGATGGTCATGCGCCCGTCGAACCGCGTATGCGCGGCGGTTTCGTTGCCGCTGCCGGTGAGGTCGAGATAGGCGACGAGGTTGGGGCCGAGAATGCGCAGGCAATCGGTGGGGCGCGGTGAGATGTTGACGCGCGAAGCCTCTGTGGCGGTCGCCGTGAAGAAGATCTTCTGCCTGAGAATGAAGCCGTGCTGGACGGCGTCGATATCGGGATATTGCTTGGCCATGAACGACCTCCGCTCAGGTTCTAATCGAGCGGAGGCCGGAAGGCGAGTTGGTCTTAGGGCTAGCCCGCACGGCGCGTACCGATGCGGGCGAGGGCGGCCATGGCCTCGTCCAGCACCTGGTTGCGCTCGCCGCGTTCGACGCGCGGACGCGGGCCTTGGGCGAAGGGCTTGTATTCCGGGCGGGTAAGTTCGAGCAGGTTCACGTCGCCGCGCCACGAGCTCATCAGGAACGCCATGGCATCGGTGCTGACCGTATCGAAGAGGCGCGCGAATTCGCCCAGGACCGGCGACTTGTCCTCGTCATGGGCCGTGGCGTGGATCAGCACCTTGAGCCCGTCATAGGCGCTGGTGCCGAAGGCGCGCAGGACCACGAACAGGGCGGCGCCCGAAACGTCATGGGCAATCTGGCCGCAGCGGACTTCATCGAGCCCGGTGATCTGGTGCAGCAGGCGGGTGACCTCGGCGCGACGGTTCTCCGAAAAGAGCTTCATGAGGGCGCGGGTCAGTTCGTCGGTGGCGACGGTGAGCTGTTCGAGCGTGCGCTTGATCGGCGCATCGGGCGTCTGGCGGTCGCCGAAGGCGCGGATGACCTTGATGCGGTCCGATTCATTGAGATCAAAGAAGGCGGGGGCGAGGAGCGCGCAATCGAAATCCTCGCGCGCGGCCAGCGACCAGGCGACCTGGTAATCCATCTGCGCCGAGCGGGCGAGCGCCGACAGATAGGCGCCGCGCGGCACGATGGCGGTGTTGGTGGCGAGCGCGCGATAGACGCGGCGGCTGTTCATCTGGAAGAGACGCGACAGCACGGTGTTGCCGAGGTCGGGACGCCGGGCCAGCGAGGCGGCGGCGACGGCATCGCCCTTCTCGATGATCGAGAGCATGGTCGCCTGCGAGATGGCCGGGGCGTTGAGCATGTAATCGGGCAGGTCGTCCCCGATATTGGCGACCACCAGGTCTTCGAGTTCGGCGGAAAGATGGGCCGAGCGGCCGAGGGTGGCGGCAGCCTTGGCGCGCGCATTGGGCGCGGCGGTGGTGAAGAGCCGCTGCACCAGGGCTTCGAACTGCTGCAGTTCGGCCGTGGTCGGCTTGTCGCGCCGCGCAAAGGCGTCGCAGGCCGCAACCAACAGAGTGTTGGTGCGATCCACGCCGCCTGATTCGATCAACAATTGGAAGGTTTCGTACGGTTGGAAGCCGAGCATCGCTGCCTGCGCGGGAACAAATCTGGAAAAGTTGCAAAATGGGACGCAAATCGCGCCCGTGGCCAACCATTCCAGACATTCGTTAGCGGACTGTTAACCTTGACGATCTCTTAATGACCAGCATCGGACTTGCGGCGTCCGACGCCCCGACCGCAGTGGCGGGGCCAATCCTTGGAGGCCAGCTTGGGAAAGCTTCTCCTGTTCGACAGGCCGGTCACGCCGGCAACGACACATTCCCCTCAAAAGAGGGAGGGGAAGATTCTATTTTTTACCGGGGTTCGGTATGAGCGTCACAACAAGCCGGAACCGGAAGCCCGGACTACGAGTTCGGGAAAGCCGTCACGCCGCAAGCGTGGGTAAGGTTTTCAGCGGGCTGGTGACCCTCGCCTTGATCGGCGCCGTGGCTGCGTGTGCGCGGCCCACCGGTGATTTCGGCCGCGCGGCACCGAGCTTCACGCATGATGTGGCCATGCCGGCCGTCGGCACCTGGCGCGCCGCCAATGCGGGCGAGCCGGTATCGGGATTCAACCAGACCGACCAGGAACGCCTGATGCACGATCGCGTCTGGCGGTATCTGGTGGCGCCCCATGCCCGCGACTGGGCTTTCGACACATCGGTGGAATTGCAGCGGACCCGGATCTATCCGGCGCGCGACGCCCGGTTCACGGTCGACCGCTATTACAACACCATGCGCACGGACGCCTATCAGTCCTCGCGCGTGCGCTATCGCCGGCTGGACAACGACATCAACAACGACATCGCGCTGATGCCGGCCACGTTCAAGGCCATCTGCGACGTGATCGAGGTGGATCGCCAGCGCAGCGAGGCGCAGCGGTCGCTGGCGCTCGGCAGCATCGAAGCGGCGCAGGTGGCGGCGCGGCAGGCGGAGAACGGGCAGTATATCTCCTGGTTCACCCGTGCGGTGCGCTACCGCTACGACAGCTATTCCTATGCGCTCGACCACCTGCTGGTGGAAACGCCGCACGAGGAAGCGCAGACGGCCGATGCGAGCCTCCAGCGGCTGGCGGTTTACGTCAAAGCCGCCGAACGCGCCGACTTCTGCCAGGGCGCGCAGGCGTTCAACGGCGGCCAATCCAACCGTGCGCTGCCTTCGCGGGTGTATATGAACCCGCAGGACTACGAAGGGCCGTACCGGAAGTAGGAGGCGGAACGCGCAGCGTTCCTGACTGCCGCTTACCCGCCACCATGCTGTGACCTCTCCCCGAGGGGGAGAGGTTGAAGTCCTCTATTCCTTGATGTTCCCGCATTCGAGATCGGCAAGCGCTTCCTCGTAGCGGGCTTTCATGGCCGGGTGCGGCGGGGCGAGGCGGACGACGGCGAAGACGTCGTTCTGCGGGCTTTCCACGATCAGCAGGCCCTCGGTGATGTCGAGCTTCTGCTGGGCGAGAAGGCGCGTCTGGGCGGGGTTGAAGATGCCCATATCGAGATTCTGGCCGATACCGTCGCGATTGGTGGTCGAATAGATGACCGCGCCGGCGCGGTTGAACACCGCCAGCGACCAGAAGGCGTCGGGCAGGGTGCCCGAGACGACGCCGGGGCCGGAGGAGAGGTCGATGCGGCAGACGGCATAGGCGAGATCGGGATCGAGCCGCAGCGGGTTGGGTTCGCCCGGCTTGGGCGCGGGCAGGACCACGGCTTTGTCGAGAGCATCGAGCGCCATGACCCGCGACCAGGTATCCTGGCTGGCAAAGCTGGGCAGGCCCAGGATCATCAGGATATGGATGACGCCGCCGAGCAGGGCGCCCGCGAAGATCCAGAGCAGGGCGCGCATCATCGGCACGCCTCCCGCGCAATGGCCGGCAGAGTGTCGTCGCCCGAGCCCACCCCGCCGAAGGCGGCGGTATCGTAGAGGGTGAGCACGAGCTGGAACGGGCCGCTGCCGGTGATTTCGAGCCAGTTCATCGGACGCAGCGTCCGGCCGACATAGATGGTGGCGAGGCCATCGTCATTGCGGGCCAGGCGGGCGCTGTGAAGGCTCAACTCGCCATCGGGCCGGGCGATGTTGCTGCCGTCATCGGCAAGCGCCACCAGGGTCCAGAAACTGGCGAGCGGCGTCGAGCCTTCGAGGCGGTAGGTGCAGGCGCGATCGAGTGGGCGGCCATCGCTATCGGTGGTGGCGGTGAATTCGAGGCCTTCGCTCTGCCCGAGCTGCAGGGCGCCCGAGCGCGCGATGTGGGCGCGGGTATAGGGATCGGGCGCGGGGGCGCCGGCGGCGGGCCATGCGGCCCAGGGGCCGACGCGATAGGCGCCGAACAGGCGCCCGTCCGAAAGCGCGAACCAGCTCAGCCCGAAGCCGACCGTCAACGCCACGGCGAACATCACGAGGAGATGCGAAAGGAAACGCACGCGTCAGTTATCCTGGCTCGATTGCGACACCACCAGCGTGGCCGCTCCTTTGGAAAGCTCGAAGGATTTGAGGGCGTTGTCGAGCAGGTCCGCGACATCGAGCAGTTTCTGCGCGGCGGCGGGCTTGAGGCCGGGCGGGCGTATTTCGGCGGGCGGCTGCGGGTTGGCGGGCTCGGCCTCCGCCTGCACGATTGCCGGGCGCTCCGGTTTGAAATCGACGCCGAAGACCGGCTTGATATCGATATTGGTATGGGCATAGGCCATGAATTTCTGCCAGGTCATGGCCGGAAGCGTGCCGCCCGTGAGATTGTTGGTGGGCCGGTAATCGTCGTTGCCGTACCAGACGGCGGCCACGTAATTGCCGGTGAAGCCGCAGAACCAGGCATCGCGATAGGAACTTGTCGTGCCGGATTTGCCCACGGCGGGCACGCCGGCGATATCGGCCCGGCGGCCGGTGCCGGAGGTGACGACGGCGCGCATCATCTGGTTCATGTATTCGACCGTTTGGTCCGAAAGGACTTTCTCACGCGGGGCGTCGGGGTCGGCTTCGAAGACGAGGTCGCCGCGCAGGGTGTTGATGCGGGTGATGCCGAAGGCCGGGGTCTTGTAGCCGTGATCGGCGAAAACCGAATAGGCCGAGGTCATGTCGAGCACGCTGACCGAGGCGACGCCGAGGGCGAGCGAGCGCGTGACCTCGAAATCATTGGTGATGCCCATGCGATGGGCCATGTCGGCAATGGGCTGCCGCCCGGTCTTGATCGAGAGCGTTACCGGCACAGTGTTGATCGATTGGGCGAAGGCCGAGATCAGCGAGATGCGCCCCTTGTAATTGCGGCCGTAATTCTGTGGGCACCAATTGCCGATGCAGACCGGATGATCGTCGATGGTCGAGGTTGGGGTGAGGCCCAGGTCCTCGAAGGCGGTGGAATAGACGAAGGGCTTGAAGGCCGAGCCCGGCTGGCGGTTGGAGACGATGGCGCGGTTGAACTGGCTCTTGCCGTAATCGACCCCGCCCACCATGGCGCGCACGGCGCCGTTGGGCTCGGTCACGACCATGGCCGCCTCGCTCACCTTGTAGGCGGCGCCCTGTTCGCGCAGCACGGAGGTGACGGCATCCTCGGCATAGGATTGCAGCACCGGATCGATGGTGGTGCGCACGACGAAATTGTTGGAATCGGTGCGCCCGGCCACCAGCGTCTTCACCTGTTCGAAGGCCCAGTCGAGGAAGTAATTGGGCGAATTAGCCTCGGCGGTGCGGTCGACGGGCGTGGCCGGATTGCGCCGCGCGGCCGTGACCTGCCCCTCGGTGAGATAGCCGGCATCGACCATGTTGGACAGCACCTGGTTGGCGCGGCCGCGCGCGGCGGCGAGGTCGACATGGGGAGCGAACTTGGTCGGAGCCTTGTAGAGGCCGGCGAGCATGGCGGCCTCGGCAAGGCTGATATCGGTGACCGGCTTGCCGAAATAATATTCGGCCGCCGCCGTCACGCCGAAATTGCCGCCGCCCATATAGGCGCGGTCGAGATAGAGCTTGAGGATCTGGTCCTTGGTGTAATGCGTCTCCAGCCACAGGGCGAGGAAGGCTTCCTTGATCTTGCGCTCGAGATTGCGCTCGTTGGAGAGGAAGAGGTTTTTCGCGAGCTGCTGGGTGATCGAGGAGCCGCCCTGGAGCGAGGAATCGCCCTGGGCATTGGAGGCCAAAGCGCGCGCCGTGCCCCAGATGTCGATACCGAAATGATCGTAGAAGCGCCGGTCCTCGGTGGCGATGGTGGCCTTGATGAGATAGTCGGGCAGCTTGTCGAGCGCCACGGAATCGTCCGAGCGCACGCCGCGCCGGCCCACTTCGTTGCCGTAGCGATCGAGGAAGACGACCGAAATATCCTCGGCGCCGTTGAACTTGCCCGAGGCGGTGAGGTTGAAGGCGGGGAGGGCCAGGGCGGTCATCAGGATGCCGCCCAGCACCAGCATGGTCAGGGCGTCGGAGGCCAGTTCGGCCGGCAGCCGCTTCCAGCCCGACAGGCGGAACATGGACATGATGTCGCGAAAGCGGGTATAGCCACGGCCAAGCGCCTGCCAGGTTTCGTAAAGAGTCGAATCCAGCCAGGCATCCGCCGCCAGCATCCGGCCCTTCTTGGGGCGCTTTTCCTTGTGGTAGAACGGATCCTGCATCCGAAATTCCTCAATGCGCCCGTGCCACGAATTCTCCCGTTTTCGGCCACATTGGCAAGGTGCTCGCTGGATTATGATTGGTCGCTGCCAAGTGCAAGTGCGCAGCAGCCACAGCCTAGAGATTTGACGTTAACGACATGCCCTTCTGGGAAGAAAAATCACTCTCCGAGATGACCGAAGCCGAGTGGGAGGCCCTCTGCGACGGCTGCGGCCGCTGCTGCCTGGTCAAGCTCGAGGACGAGGACACCGGCCAGATCATAACGTCGGACGTGCGCTGCAAGCTCCTCGACGGCGATACCTGCGCCTGCACCGACTACCCCAACCGCAAGGCGAAGGTGCCCGACTGCATCAAGCTGACGCCGGAAAACGTTACCGAGATCGCCTGGATTCCCCGCACCTGCGCCTATCGCCGGCTGGCGGAGGGCAAGGGCCTGGCCTGGTGGCACCCGCTGATCGCGGGCGACATGCAGGCGATCGAGGACGTGGGCGTCTCGGTGCGCGGCCGCACGGTGAGCGAAACGGAAGTCGAGCCGGGCGAGTGGGAAGACCATGTGGTCGACTGGCCGGAATACGAGCCGCCCGAGAGCCTCTAACGCCGCGGTTTTGGGACGAAGTGCCAAGTCGGGGGATGCCCGACCCATCACGGCTGCGCTTGGGAACGGATATGGTTCGCAGGAGCCTAGCTGCGAGGTGACCCGTCGTGAGCGCGAATTTCTGGTATTATTTCTGGTCCATCGCCTGGACCTTCGTGGCCATCGCCTACCTGATGCTGGTGGTGTTCGTTTTCGCGGACATTCTGCGCGACCGCACCATGAGCGGCTGGGCCAAGGCGGGCTGGACCGTCTTTCTCATCCTGTTTCCGTTCCCTACCGCCCTCGTCTATCTGATCGTGCGTGGCGACAGCATGGAACGGCGTGAACTCGAACGCCAGCGCGCCATCGAGCAGCGGGCGGACGAATACCTGATGAAGGCCGTCGGCAAGACGCCGGCGGACCGCATAGCGACGGTCAAGAAACTGCTGGATGACGGCGCCATAGACCAGGCCGAGTATCAAAGGCTCAAATCCATGGTGCTTGCGGGCGACTGAACCGCCCGCACCATCTGAATCCGCTTGCAGCGCCTGCAACCGCCCAATAACAAGGCTGTTGGGGGATGCTGATGACTGCACCTGCGCGCCAGGCGTATCTAGACCTGCTCAAGACCATGCTGGTGCTCGGCATGATCCTGGCGCACGTCATTCAGCTTGTAGGCGTCCGCGTGCGCCCGATGCCGACCGCCAACGGCATCTGCGATTTCGTCAATCTCATCACCTTTTCGGGCTTCCTCTTCGCGTTCGGCATCGGCCTGGGGCTCTCGGGCGAGCAGGACAGGCCACTGCGCGAACGCCTGCGCCCAGCCGGAAAATTGCTGGCGGCCACCTACATTTCCTCGCTGGCCTATGTGACGCTGGTGGAAAAACGCACCCTGACGGCGGACCTCCTGATCGACGTGCTGTCGCTGCGCGTGCTCTGTGGCTGGAGCGAGTTCCTGGCCAGCTTCTTCATGCTCTACCTGCTGCTGGCCTTCGCCCGTCCGGTATTTCTCGCCATTCCCAAGAGCCCGCTGCTGATGCTGGCGGCCGTGGCCTGGTGCCTGGCCGGATCGGTGCTGACCACTTCGGTCAATCTGCCGCTGACGGCCACGATCATCGCCAATACCAATTACGCCAATTTCCCGCTGCTGCCCTATCTCCCCTGGCTGCTGTTCGGCATCCGCATCGGACAGGACCGCGGTGCGATCAAGCTGCGCTACCTGCCCTTCGTGGCGGCGGCGACGGGCGCCTTCGTCTGGTGGCGGCTGGAATCGGGGGAGTTCCCGCACCGCTTTCCACCCAGCGCCCTCTGGGTTGTGGGCTCTTCCGCTTTCCTGCTGGTCTACCTGGCGCTGGCGCAGGCGGTGACGCGCCACCTGAGCGTGCCGCGCGCCTGCCTGCTGCCGGGCCGGCACGTGCTCATGTTCCTGCTGCTCTCCAACCTCGTGATCTTCACCATCCGCAACCGGCGCGGCCAGCCCATCCACCAGCTCTGGGACGCCGTCGGAATGGCGGCGCTGATCATTGCCGGGGTCGGGCTGGTCGCCTTCGCCTCGGAAATGTGGGGCAAATCGAGACGGCAGCGACGCGCCGGCATCGCCGTGGAACTCGCCCGCTAGGCGCAAAGATACTCAAGCAATCTTCCAGGTCGTTTCCACCCGATCTTGACTCACTGTCATGGTGTGTTACTAATGTACGACACTATGCAGGCAACACACATGAATCAGTGGAACGAGACCCAACCCATTTTCATCCAGATCCGCCAGCGGATCGCGCAGATGATCTTGCGGCAGGACGTGAAGGAGGGCGAGGCGCTGCCATCGGTGCGCCAGATCTCGGCCGACCTCTCGGTCAATCCGCTGACGGTGACCAAGGCTTACCAATCCCTCGTGGACACGGGGATTGTCGAAACCAGGAGAGGACTAGGGATGTTCGTGCAAGAGGGCGCGCGACCCAGGCTGTTGGCTCAGGAGCGCGAAAAGTTCCTCACCGAGGAATGGCCAAGGATCAAGGCGCAGATCAAGGCGCTGGAACTCAACATCGAAGACCTGCTCAGGCAGGACGACACCCAGGCAGGAGCAAAGGCATGAGCAACGCGATCAGCCCTGTGACCACCACCCAGACCCCGGCGGTCGATCCGATCGTCCACGCCCGGGGCTTGCGCAAGCATTTCGGCAAGAACGAGGTTCTGCACGGCCTCGACTTCGACATTCCGCCCGGACGCATCTATGGCCTGATCGGCCATAACGGCGCCGGCAAGACCACCACGCTCAATGCGCTGCTCGGCCTGACCTCGGCGGAGGGAACGATCCGCGTGCTCGGCAAGGACCCTTTCGCGCACCGCGCCGAGCTGATGCAGAACGTCGCCTTCATCTCGGACGTGGCCAGCCTGCCGCGCTTCCTGCGGGTGCGCGAGCTCTTCGCGCTGCTCACCAACATCCATCCGAACTTCGACCAGGCCAAGGCCCGTTCGTTCCTGGAAGGAACGGACGTGAAGATGGAAGCCAGGATCAAGCAGCTCTCCAAGGGCATGATCGCCCAACTCCACCTGGCGGTGGTGATGGCGATCGACGCCAAGCTGCTGGTGCTGGACGAGCCGACGCTGGGGCTCGACATCACCTATCGCAAACGCTTCTACCGGCGGCTGCTCGAAGACTACATGACCGAGGAGCGCACGCTGCTCATCACCACCCACCAGGTCGATGAGATCGAGTTCATGCTCTCCGACATCATGTTCATCCGCGATGGCGAACTGGTGCTGCACATGCAGATGGAAACGGTGAGCGGCAAATATGCCCAGCTCATCGTCAACCCCGACCATGCCGCCGAGGCGCGGGCCTTCGGACCGATCTACGAGGAGACCCGGTTCGGCCAGACCGCGATGGTCTTCGAGAATGTCGATCGCGACAAGCTCGAACCGCTCGGCCAGCTCTCGACCCCGACCCTGAGCGATCTTTTCGTCGCGCTCATGCAGCGCACGCCCGCCAATGCCGGAGCTGCCACATGAAGTCGTTCATCGCGCTGATCAAGCGCGAATATCTCGAGCACAAGGGCGTCTTCCTCTATGGGCCGCTGATCCTGACCGGCCTGCTGGTCGCAGGCACGGCCATGCCCTTTTTCGCCGGACGCATGCGGGCCGACTATTTCGGCGACGAGATCAGCGGCACGCTCAAATTCTACGAACTCGCCTTCATGGCGGCCATTGCCGGCTGGGCGCTCTACCTGCTGATCACGCTGTTCTTCTACTATGCGGACGCGTTTTCGGCCGACAAGCGCAACAACGCCATGCTGTTCTGGAAATCCATGCCGGTGACGGACCTCAAGATCCTCGCCTCCAAGATGGCGGCCGGCCTGACGCTGTTTCCGGCGCTGATCTTCGTCGCCATCCTGTTCTCGGGCGCCTGGGCCTATGTCGTGGCGCTGATGGTGCACGCGCAATTCCCGATGTTCGCGCCGCCGGGCTTCCTCGAAGCGCTCAACAGCTACTGGCGCGTCGCGCTTTCGGGTCTGATCTTCATGGCTCTGATGCTGGCCTGGATCTGCCCGCTCCTCGCCTGGGTTGGGGCGCTGTCCACGCTCGTCGGCCGCTGGGCCATGCCCCTGGCGGCCCTGGTGCCGGCCGTGCTGGCGCTGCTCGAAAACATCTTCTTCAAGGGTGAGAACGGCGGCTACGTCGCCAATTACCTGCGATTCCGCGCCGATTTCGGCTGGGCGCGCTCGGCGGTGCAGAACCAGATCATCAGCCTGGGCCAGCCCGACGTCGTGCGGTTCACGGCCGACCTCATCAGCCATATCGATTGGGGGCAGATGGTGGCGGGCTGGGCCTTCGCCATCGTGGTGGTGGTGATCGCCAGCGAGTATCGACGGCGGGTGCTGGACTGAGGGTGCGGAATTGAGGAAAAGCGGCGCCTTCGGGCGCCGTTTTTGTTTTGTCTTGTTGCCGTCCCGGAACGGTCCCAGCCAGCGGACTTTCTCGGCGCTGCTGCCTGATCCGGCGCTCTCTCTCATATGCCCATTCTCATACGCGACTGTCGCCTCGCTACCCCGTCTTCCACAGCCTGCAAACACGCTACTTGCCAAATTATAGATTATATGGACTCCTGAGCGCATCAGATCGCCATTTTATCTATAATTTGGCGGAAGAGCAGTCAGGAGTGTCCATTTGTCTTCCACGCAGACGTCCAATCTTCGCAATTCCACCGATCTTCTCGGGCTCACAGGCCGGCCGCTGGCCGTAAAGGCCGCCGCCGTGCTGGCGGGTACGCTGGTGCTGGCGCTGGCTTCCCAGATCGAGGTGCCGCTGCCTTATGTGCCTATGACCATGCAGACGCTGGCCATTACGCTGGTCGGCGCCGCCTATGGCTGGCGGCTTGGCGCCCTTACGGTGCTGGCCTGGCTGGCCGAGGGCCTGGTCGGCCTGCCCGTGCTGGCGGGCGGCGCCAGCGGCGTGATGCATTTCGTCGGCCCCACGGCCGGCTATCTCTGGGCCTTCCCCTTCGCCGCAGCCCTGGTGGGCTGGCTGACCGAACGCGGCTGGGGCGGCGCCAATGTCGCCCGCAGCTTCATCGCGGCGACGCTCGGAAACGCGCTCTGCCTCCTCGTCGGCTGGTCCTGGCTGGCGACGCTGATCGGCCCGGAAGCGGCGCTCGCCGCCGGCGTGACGCCGTTCCTGGCCGGCGCGGTGCTCAAATCGGCGCTCCATGCGGCGCTGTTCAAGGGCATCGACGGCCTGCGGGCACGCCGCTCGTGACCGTCCGGCTGCGTGCACATCACCTGCTGTGCATGCTGACCTATGTCGGTGAGGGCTATAGCAAGACCTTCACCGCCAATTACGACCGCATCGTCGCGCGGCTCGGGGCAGGGGAGGGCATCCTCCTCATCTCGGGCCCCGACGATGTGTGCGCGCCGCTGCTGGCGGAAGACAACCCGCATTGCCACAATGCCAGCGTCATCGAACGCGACCGGCTGGCGCTCATTGCTGCGGGCGAAATCGTGGGGCGGCCGCTGGCAGTGGGCGAGAGCCTGGTGCTGTCCGGCACTCTGCTCGACCGGCTGCGCGCGGCGTTTGAAAACGGCGAAAGCCGCGCAGCCTGTGCCGATTGCGAATGGTCCGGGCTCTGCACCCGGATCGCGGCATCGGGCTTCGAGGGCGTGAAGCTGGAGGCGGGTGGCTGAACTTGATGTCGGAAACCATGTGAACTAAGTTCACTGGACTAAGTCAGGTGACCGACATGCAGAAGATCAACATCCATGAAGCCAAGACGCATCTTTCGCGCCTGATCGAGCGGGCGGCGAAGGGGGAAACCTTCATCATTGCCAAGGCCGGCAAGCCGATGGCGAAAGTGGTGCCGCTGGAGCAACCTGCCAGTGCGGAAATCCGCCGGCTGGGCTTCATGAAGGATCAGGTTCGCGTGCCCGACGACTTCGACCGCATGGGCGAGGGCGAGATCGAGCAATTGTTCGGCTCCCACCAATGAAGGTGCTGCTCGACACGCATATCCTGCTTTGGGCGGCCGGAGAGCCGGATCGGCTGCCGATCGCGGCGCTCAACGTGCTCGAGGACGCGGAAGCCGAACTGATCTTCAGCGCCGCGAGCCTATGGGAAATCGCGATCAAACGCGGATTGGGACGCGAGGACTTTCAGGTCGACCCGCGGCTCCTGCGGCGCGGTCTGCTCGACAATGGCTATGCGGAACTGCCGATAACCAGCGGACACGCCGTGGCAGTCGATGGGTTGCCGCCGATCCACAAGGATCCCTTCGATCGCATGCTCGTTGCCCAGGCCATGGTCGAGGGCATCGAACTGCTGACGATGGACAAGCTGGTTGGCCGGTATCCGGGGCCGATCCGCTGCGTGTGAGCAGCGTCGGGGAGCCCCGGTGGACCCCTAAAACCGCCGGGAGGCGTCGAGGGAGAGGCCGAGGCCTACGCTGCCGAGGACGTCGGTGCGGACCTGGCGGGCGGAGGGGAACATGGTGGCGAGGCTGGTGACCACGGCCGGAACCAGTGTCGAGCCGCCGGTCAGGATCAGGGTTTCGATTCTTTCCGCCGGGACGCCGGCGGCTGCGAGGGTTTTGTCGATCGTGGCCCGGATGCGGCTCACCGCGTTTTCGAGCACGGCGTCGAGATCGGCGCGGGTGATGCGCGTTCCGAATTCATGGTCATGGCCGGCAAAGGCGAAATCGACGGCCTCGGCGTCCGAGAGCGCGATCTTGGCTTCTTCCACGGTGGCGCCCAGACGGTGGCCCAGGCGGTTGTCGACAATATCGATGATGCGCTCGACCAGCTCCGGGTGTTCGGCCTCGTTGCGCGTGCTGCGCAGCTCGGTCAGCGTCTTGGGATTGTAGAGCCGGTTGATGCGGTGCCAGGTGGCGAGGTCGTAATAGGGCGCCGAGGGCAGGACGCGCTTATGGTCGAGCGTTTCGGTCTGGTAGCCGAGCATGGGCATCACCCTGCCCAATGAAAGCAGCCGGTCGAAATCGGTGCCGCCGATATGGACGCCGGCGGTAGCCAGAATGTCCTGCGCGCGCTTGGTGGAGCGGGCGCGTTCGGGCGACACGCGGATGACGGTGAAATCGGAGGTGCCGCCGCCGAGGTCGACGACCAGGGCCAGTTCCTCATGAGCGACGGTGCGTTCGTAGTCGAGCGCGGCGGCGATGGGCTCGAACTGGAACTCGACATGCCTGTAGCCCTGACCCCGCACGGCGGCCTCGAGCTGCTGCTGCGCCTGGGCATCGGCGACATCGTCGTCATCGACGAAGCGCACGGGGCGGCCGACCACCACCTGTTCGATCTCGCCATCGAGCGCCGTCTCGGCGCGGCGCTTCAACTCGCCGATGAAGAGGCCGAGGATCTCGGTGAAGGCGACCTGATGGCGCTTGATGCGCGTCTTGTCGTTGATGAGGCTGGTGCCGAGCACGCTTTTGAGGGCGCGCATGATGCGGCCATCGGCGCCGGTGACATATTCGGAAAGCGCCTTGCGGCCGAAATAGGTCTGGTCGTCCTCGAAGGAAAAGAAGATGGCGCTGGGAATGGTCTGCTTGTCGTCCTCGAGCGGCAGCAGGCGCGGCACGCCATTGGCCGCGACCCCGAGCGTGGAATTGGACGTGCCGAAATCGAGGCCGCAATTGAGGGTCATGACGCTACCGCAAAGTTCCGGGGGACGAAGAGGAGCGGCCTTGTAGCGGCTTGCGGCGCACGAGGGAACCCCGATTCTCGTCACAGTCATGATGGTGGCGCCCGCGTGCGGGCGGCTCTACTCTCATCACCCTGACTTAGCAGAGTGGACGTGACCATGGCGCAGTGGACTTCAGCCGATATTCCCGATCAATCGGGCCGGACTATCATCATTACCGGGGCCAATAGCGGCCTCGGCTATGTCACGGCGCTCGAACTTGCCCGGCACGGCGGCACCGTCATCATGGCGGTGCGGGACGAGGTCAAGGGGAAGCGCGCGCTGGATGCCATCGCTGCGCAGGTGCCCGGGGCGCGGCTCGAACTGGCGCAATTGGACCTGGGCGATCTCGACAGCGTTGCCGCCTTCGCCGATGCATTCCTGGCCTCGGGGCGGCGGCTCGATGTGCTGGTCAACAATGCGGGCATCATGATGCCGCCGCGCCGGCTGACCCAGCAGGGATTCGAGCTGCAATTCGGCACCAACCACCTGGCGCATTTCGCCCTGACGCTGCGGCTGCTGCCGGCCTTCGCGGGAAGCCCGGATGCGCGGGTGGTGACGATGACCTCTGGCCTGCACCGCAGCGGCCATATCCATTTCGACGATCTGGCCTCGGTCAAAACCTATTCGCGCGCCGGGGCCTATTCGCAATCCAAGATCGCCAACGTCTATTTCGCGCTCGAACTCGACCGTCGCCTGCGCGCGGCCGGCCTGCCGATCAAGAGCTTGCTGGCGCATCCGGGCTATGCCTCGACCAATCTGCAGACGAGCGGCCCGACGGGGATCGCCAATTTCCTGCTGCGGATCAGCAATCTCTTCATGGCGCAACCGGCGGAAATGGGGGCGCTGCCCGAGCTTTACGCGGCGACGGCGCCGGGCGTGGAGGGCGGGCAGTTCTTCGGGCCGGACGGGCGCAGCGAGATGCGGGGCTATCCGAAACTGGTGCAGCCGGTGGATCGGGCGCGCGATGAGGACGTGGCGAAGCGGCTGTGGGCGGTTTCCGAGGAGATGACCGGGGTGCGGTGGCCGGGGTAGGGGGCTGAGGGCTGAGGGCTGAGGGCTGAGGGCGTGGCTCACCCCCCTCCCGGCCTCCCCCGCAAGGGGGGAGGTGTTTCGATCCAGTTGCTTGTGAACGGCACGGCCCTCAACCACGATAGGCACCTCCCCCCTTGCGGGGGAGGCTGGAAGGGGGGAGCCCTAGACTGAGCCGGCTACTCTCCCACACCGCGCCCCGCCACCAGATGATCCGCGCGCGATTGCGGCGTGGTGGCGAGGTAGAGGTCGGCGCTGGGGACGTAGAGATCGTGCCAGTTGCGGGTGTCGGAATGGCCGTCGCGGATGGCGCGCGCGGCGAGGAGCGAGGGGCGATCGCTTTCGAGGAAGAGGCGCAGGTCGTAATGGGTGGCCAGTTCGGGATCGAGCGTTGAGCAGCCTTCGACGATGACCGGGCCGTCGGCGCGCAGCGTCGTCGGCTCGCCCTGGAGACGCCCGGTCTTCCAGTTGAAGGGCAGGTAGGTGCAGGCGCCGTGGGCCAGAAGATCGCGCACGGCCCGGCGGAAGGCATCGGTGCGGAAATAAGGGAAGGGATAGCCCGGCGCGATGCCCTTGGGGCGCATGTGGCGGGGCAGCACGAAATCGTCGAAGGGCAGGATGGCGAGGCCGTGCGCGGTGGCCATGCGCTCGGCCAGGGTGCTTTTTCCCGAAAGGGGCAGGCCGTCGATGGCGATGAGCCGCGCGGTCGCGCCCCTGCGGCCGACCAACGCGATGGCCTCATCGAAACTGAGCAGAATCCCGTCCCCCATTGCGGAAAGACTAGGCCGATCAGCGCCGCGCGCAACCTCTTATCGCTAGCCCTCGATCGCAAACGCCTCGCGCACCCCGCCTGAAGCGAGGCGGACGGGACGCTGGCCGATCCAGGTCACGTGGCGGGCCAGGATGGCGACGGCATTCTCGATCTGGTTGGCGCGCAGCGCCGCGAGGATGGCGCGATGGTCGTGATCGGTGCGCGCCTCCCAATCGGAGCGCCAGGTGGCGAAGAGGAAGCGGGCGCTCATGGCCTGCAGGTCATCGATGGCGGCGAGAAGGCGCGGCATGTTGCAGGGGGTGACGATGGTGCGGTGGAAGGTACGGTTGGCTTCCTCCCAGGAGCGGACATCGCGCGAGCGGTCGCCGGCCAGGGTGGCTTGTTCGGCGCGATCGAGAATGGCTGGCGTGAGGCGCGGCGCGGCGTGGCGGAGCGCCAGGCTTTCGAGCGCGGCGCGCATCTCGGCCACTTCGCGGACGCTGGCAAGATCGAACGAGGCCACGCGCACGCCGCGCCGCGGCTCGCTGATCGCCAGCCCCTGTGCCTCAAGCCGCCGGAACGCCTCGCGCACCGGCACATGGCTGGCCCCGAATTCCTGCGCCACATGATCCTGCCGCAAGCGCGCGCCCGGCTCGATATCGCCGGCGACAATGCGCTCGGCCAAGGCGCGGGTAATCCGGCCGGCTACGGTGTCATCACGATCTGTATTCATAGATAATAGATAATCGGAAGGCGCGAGGGTGTCGAGAGGGGAGAGGGGAGAGGGGAGAGGACGGGAGGCGGGAGGGCGAGAGGGAGGAAGGGAGGAAGGGAGGAAGGGAGGAAGGAGGAAGGAGGAAGGAGGAAGGAGGAAGGGAGGAAGGGAGGAAGGGAGGAAGGAGGAAGGAGGAAGGAGGAAGGAGGAAGGAGGAAGGATCGGAGCGAAGGTGGTGGTGGCTGAGGTGAAGGGGCGAGGGGCGAATGAGGAGCAAGGGGTGAGCGAGTGGAAGGGGTGTGCCGGGAGCAGGCAGGGTGTCGGAGATGGGCGGGCGGTTGTGTGGTTGGCGTGAGCGATGCTAGGCTGAAAAGGTCTAAAAAGGAGAGGTCGGTGCGGTTAGCCCGGCCCCCGCGCGAGCGGGTCCTGGCCTTCGCTGTGCGATGAGTCCCGTGACCTTGAACGCCGTGGCATGGTGCTGCGGCGCAATGCGAGGTCCTGGAATGCAGCAGCAGATTTCCGTCATCACCCTTGGGATTGCCGACCTGGCGCGGTCGCGACGCTTCTATGTCGAAGGCTTTGGCTGGCAGCCGGTTTTCGAGAACGGCGAAATCATCTTCTACCAGATGAACGGCTTCGTCCTCGGCACGTTCAGCAAACCGGCACTGGAGACCGACATGAACCGGCCCGGGCTGCTGGCACCAGGGGCATTCTCGCTGGCGCACAACGTGGCGGAGAAAGACGACGTGGCGCCGCTGATGGAGCGGCTCGCGGCAGCGGGCGGCAGGATCATCCGGCCGGCCGATGCACCGGCGCATGGCGGCTTCCGCGGCTATGTGGCCGACCCCGACGAACATGCCTGGGAAATTGCCTGGAACCCGGCCTGGGCGATCGATGCGCGCGGGCTGGTCACGTTCGGAATCTAGCGCTTTGGAGTAGGGGCGGGCTCCGCCTCTACTCCGCTGCCATGCGATAATTGGAGAGATCGGCGGCCAGCATGGTGCGGCGTGCGAGTTCGGCTGCCTTGCGGTAGAGGGCATATTCAATGTCGGCGTCGCTGGAGCCGGGCGCGACGTCAGCCCAAACCTTCAAGGCGATGCGATGGTGCTGGGTCTGCTCGCGCAGCGTCACCGACGCCTGGGCGAGGATTCGTCCGGCCAGGAACGGGTGGGGACGGATTTCCGAAAGGGACCAGTCACTTAGCTCGAACGGCATCGATTTCTCCCCTTCGAATCTCAAGGCAAGGTCGCGACTATTGCGCGGAGTTGCCTCGGGAGGAAACGTCGGCGGTGCCGGTTTGCACAATTTGGTGGCGCAACGCGGCTACACCTTTAGTGGCAACACCCGCGCCCCTGGAGAAATCGCCTCAAAAAAGCCGGCGATGAACGCAGAATGAATGCACGGTTAGCAATCCGTTCAAGAGCGCTCGCGCATAACGCCTCAAGTTTTAAGTATCCGGAGTACGCCTCGTGACCCGACTGGCCACAAAACTGCTTGCCGCAACCATGACCTTGACCTTCGCCGCCGCTGCCATCGCGCCGGTCGAGGCGGGCGAGGTGATCAAGGTGGCGGCGCGGGAACCGGGAGCGAACCCCGTCGGCACATGGCAGACCGAGGCAGGGGATGCGCGCTTCAAGGTGTCGCTCTGCGGCGACGGTACCCAGCTTTGCGCCAAGCTCACCTGGCTGCGCAAGGACGCGCGCAACCCCGACAACCTGCGCTATCTCAACAAATACGTGGTGCAGGGTGCGCTGGCCGTCGAGAGCAATAAGTGGCGCGGCACGGTGAACTATAACGGCGAAGCCATTTCGGGATCGGTGACGCTGGTGGGCGACGTGATGAGCCTGCAGGGCTGCAAGGGCATTTTCTGCCAGTCGATGCGCTTCCAGCGTCTCTGATTTTTCGCGATTATTTTGGCCGCCGCCACTTATCCTCGTGGCGCGGCGTCTCCGTAAAGGGCTGCGATTGCAGCTCTTTTTCGTTTGCGGCGACGGTTTTCGGGCGACTTATCCCTGCGTGACGCCGGTTCGCTATAGTTCAGCTACGGTCGCATAAATGGGCCGGCGCTCAGTGATCGACGACCTCGCGATAGCGGAAATGATCGCGGATGCGGGCGTTGAAGAAGCGGCCTTTCGAGAAAGCGTTGCGGAACGCCTCCACAATCTGCGGCGGCACGGCCTCGTAGTCGTAGCGCTTGCCGGTGGGCACGAACCAGACCGAGAGCGTGCGGCTTTCGGGATCGTATCTGAAATTCCTGATGGCGGTCGAGGGCATGACGGCCTCCGCGCGGGTTCACGGGGTGAACGGCGCGGGGTGGCGTTGGTTGCGCAGGAAGGGACGGCAATGGACGATGGAATGAAAGCGTTCTGGGCCGCGGTCCAGGTGGACTACGAAGGGCGAGAACTGACCCTGGAAGCGGTGGCCATGCGACACGGGCTGACGGTCGGGAAACTCGCCTATGCCGCCCGACAGCTTGGTTGGGCGCGCCGCTACCTCAAGCATCTCAATCTTGAAAGCAGCATCAAGCGGATGTTCCGCGTGCTGGAAACACATCTCATTCGGCTGGAAGCTACGGAAGTGACCATGAAGACGGACAGCACCAAGGAAGTCATCCTCCTCGCCAATATGTGCAAGACGCTCGAAAAGCTGATCGAGATCGACAATGCCCGGCCGAGCCAGAAGCGCACCGGCAAGCAGGCCAAGGACATGACCGACCTGACCAACCAGCTGGTGCGCCGGATTGAAAAGCTTAAGCGCGGATGAGATCGCGGCGATCAGGGAGTGCCTGATCTGGCTGGCCGAGCACCATCCGCCGGAGAAGATCGGCAAGATCATCCCGGTGGAGTGGCATGAGGTGCTCGATTTCCTCTGGCCGGTCTGGGCCCGGCCGCAGCAATTGCCGCCCGATGGCGACTGGACGACGTGGCTGCTCATGGGCGGGCGCGGTTCGGGCAAGACTTTGGCCGGTGCGCAATGGGTGCGCGCGCTGGCCACCGGCGACAAGCCCGTTTCGCCCATCGCTTTGGTGGGCGAGACCATGACCGAGGCGATCGCGGTGATGGTCAAGGGCGTGAGCGGAATTCTCTCGGTACACCCGCGGGCCGAACGGCCCGTGCTCAAGGGAACATCGCTGATCTGGCCTAACGGCGTCGAGGCGACGGTGCTTTCGGCATCGGACCCCGACCGGTTTCGTGGGCCGCAATTCGCGGCGGCATGGTGCGACGAGGTCGCGAAATGGCCGCAGGCGGAAGAGGCGTGGGACATGCTGCAATTCGGTCTGCGGCTGGGTGATCGGCCGCGCCAATTGGCGACGACGACGCCCAAGCCGACGAAATTGCTGCGCCGGCTGCTGGCCGATGAGCAGACGATCGTGACGCGGATGAAGACCGAGGACAATCGCAAGCACCTGGCAAATGGATTTCTCGATGCCGTGGTGGGGCGTTATCGCGGCTCGGTGTTGGGCCGGCAGGAGCTCGACGGCGAACTGATCGAGGACTTGCCCGATGCACTCTGGAACCGGGATATGTTCCGTCGCTTTCGTGGGCACGAGCTTGGGCGCGTGGTGGTGGCGGTCGATCCGCCAGTTACCGGCGGGCCGAAGGCGGATGCCTGCGGGATCGTGGTGGTGGCGCGGGTCGGCGAGGGCGCGGCGGTGCTGGCCGATTACACGGCGTCAGGACTGCACCCGGTGAACTGGGCGCGCCGCGCGGTGCGGGCGTTCCGGGATTTCGAGGCTGATTGCATCGTGGCGGAAGTGAACCAGGGCGGGGACCTGGTGAAATCAGTGATCGCCCAGGTGGACGCGGCGGTGCCGATCAAGGCGGTGCGGGCGAACCGGGGGAAGTGGGTGCGGGCCGAGCCGGTGGCGGCGCTCTATGCGCGGGGGCTGGTGGCGCATGCCGAGGGATTGTCGGCGCTCGAGGATGAGATGTGCGTGTTCGGGGCCAATGGGTTGGCGGATGGGCATTCGCCGGATCGCGTGGATGCGCTGGTTTGGGGGGTGACGGAGTTGTTGCTGGGTGAGGCGCAGGTGGTGCCTCGGGTGCGGGGGTGGTGAGGTGGGCCGGTGGTTGTGAGAGCGGCCGGTGGTTGGGGCTGCCCCTCATCCGGCGCTGCGCGCCACCTTCTCCCCGAGGGGGAGAAGGGAAGTGGCGTTTGTTGCTCGGGGGTGGGTGACCCAACGAAAACCCTCGCCCCGTTGGGGAGAGGGTGCCCGGTAGGGCGGTGAGGGGCTTTTGGGGCGAGATAGTGCTTGTGGCCCCCCACCCTGTCCCTCCCCCGCAAGGGGGAGTGTTCACATTGGACGCGAACTAGATTCTAGTTAGGTGAGTGATTTGGGGAGGGGCGAGGGATGGAATGTCCTGATTGCGGCAGCGCCAGGCTGATCAAGCGCGGACCCAAGCAGGGGTTTCAGCGGTATATGTGCCGTCAGTGCGGTCGCTATTGCACCGACAGGGCGCCCAAGTTCAGCACCCAGACCAAGGCGATGGCGGTCGAGATGTACATGA
>Ga0180223_1000337_pt1 | contig 68091 bp, 56 predicted proteins | sample eDN5th30CKraftOP_FD_151337 | JGI IMG/M metagenome (GOLD analysis project Ga0180223, IMG submission 151337) | Enriched Organic Plus compost microbial communities from Emeryville, California, USA - eDNA 5th pass 30_C Kraft OP (version 2) (version 2) ... | reverse complement strand
CCCGTTGGCCATGGTGCGCAGATAGACGCGGGCTTCCAGATAGCTGCCGAAGCCGCGCGCCACCGGCTTGCGCAGCAGGCGCAGGAAGGCGTCGTGGGCCAGGTCGGCGGCGTCGGCCGCGTTGCCCAGGCGCCGCTGCAGCCAGGTTCTGAGCCAGGCGTGGTGGTCGTTGTACAGGGCTTCGACGGAGGGAGGGGAAATATACCTGGGTGCGCTCACGGTGCCGGCCGGGAACCGCGCCCGCCCAAGGTGCAGCCAAGGCGGTGCGGCTCAATAAATGAGAATGGCAATTATTAGCACTGGATTATTACCCGAAAGGAATGGGGCAGGCAAGCCGGCGGCCCGACAGCCGGCGGCCCGCCTGTCCGGAAACCGCCTGCCCGCGCGAATTACCAGCGGTAGGTCGCGCCCAGCGTGACCTGGCGGCCCAGGCCGTAGGCGCACGAGCCCCATTCCCAGCATTCGCTGAAGTAGGCCTTGTCGGTCAGGTTGCTGGCGTTGAGGGCGACGCGCCAATGGCGGTTTTCCCAGGCCAGCATGGCGTCGAACAAGGTTACCGAAGGCGTCCGGGGCACGTCCGTGCCGTCGGTGGCTTCGTCCACGAAGCCGCTGGCGTGGCGCACCCCCGCGCCTGCGGTGAAGCCGTTCAGCTCACCCAGCGCGAAGCGGTAGGTTGCCCACAGGTTGGCCTGCTGCTTGGGCACGCCCGCCAGTTCCCTGTCGATATTGGAGTAGGTATAGCTGGCGCTGATGTCCAGCTTGGGCGTGACGGCGCCTATCCATTCCAGCTCCAGGCCGGTATTTTTGGTCTTGCCCCGTTGCGAGACGCGTGTCTCCGAGATCTGCACCGTGCGGTTGACCTCGCGCAGGTCGAACACCGCGGCCGATGCGCGCCACTCTTTGCCGGGCGGCTCGTACTTGACGCCGGCCTCCCATTGCTTGCCGCGCAGCGGCCGCAGCCGCTGGCCGTAGGCGGTGTTGGCCTGCGGCATGAAGGATTCGGCATAGCTGACGTACGGCAGCAGTCCGGGAACGATCTCGTACATCAGCCCGAACCGCATGGAGTCCGCCCGGTCGCGGCGGTCGTCGGATCCGTCTTCCCAGGTCGTGGCTTCGTCGTGCCGCCAGCCCGCCAGCAGAATCCAGTTGTTCCATCGCATCTCGTCCTGTATGTAGACGCCCAGCTGTTTGATGCCGTTGGTGGCGGTGGGCTCGCGCGACGGGGCCTGGTAGCCCGCCTGGTAAACGGGGTCGTAGGCGTCGATGGGCGCCAGGCCGGTGTAGTCGTCGACCCCGGAGCCCGAGTCTCGGTAGCGCAGGAAGTCCACGCCCGCCAGCAATCGGTGATCCACCGGCCCGGTCGAGAATTTCCCCTGCAGGTTCTGGTCGGCCGCCAGGATTTGCGTGCGATGCTTCCAGAAATAGGCGGCCCGGTCCAGCATGCGCTGGTCGGCGTCCAGATAGGGCGCGTACACGTCGAAGGCGGCGTAGTCGGTGCGATTGTCCGTCCAGCGCGTGCTTTGGCGGAATGTCCATTGTTCATTCAGGTCGTGCCGGAACGACCAGCCGGCCTGCAGGCTGTCGGCGTCGAAGTGGTCCATGCCCGGCTGGCCCAGGTACGTATTGCGGGCGATGCGGCCGTTGGGGTTGGGCAGAATCGTGCCTTCCCACGGCAGCGTGCTGCCGGAGTCCCCGCTGGAGCGGTCTTTCTGCCACTTCAGCCGCAGGGTCAGTTCGGTGGCGGCGCTGGGCGCCCAGGTCAGCGAGGGCGCCACCACTTGGCGGTCGTCCTGGCCGTAGTCCATCTGGGTGCCGCTTTCGCGCCCCAGCGCCACCAGCCGGTACAGCCATGTACCGTCTTCGGTCAGCGGGCCGGTCAGGTCCGCCTGCAGCTGGCGCCTGTCGTGGTTGCCGACCTGCACGCCGATCTCGCGCCGGGCCTCGGCCTGCGGCAGCTTGCTCACGTTGTTGACCAGCCCGCCGGTGCCGCCCTGGCCATACAGCATGGACGATGGCCCGCGCAATACCTCCATGCGCTCCATCAGGTAGGGTTCGACGCGCGCGGTGCTGGTCCAGAAGTCGACGCGGTCTTTCAGGCCGTCCAGGAAGATGTCTTCCACTTCCACGCCGCGCGCCTGGGCCGTGTCCATGCGCGTGCTGGCGCCGTAGATAGAGGTGCGCATGCCCGCGGCATAGGTCAGTGCCTGATCCAGGGAGCCCGCGTTCATGTCGCGGATCTGGCTGGCGGACACGACGGATATCGATTGCGGCGTTTCGACGATGGGGGTGTCGGTCTTGGTGGCCGTGGCGCTGCGGCCGGCCATATAGCCCGCGACGGGACCTGTCGCGCTTTCGCGCCGCCCCGTGACGGTAAGCGCCGGCAGCACGCTGACGTCTCCCGTGCCTGGCGCGGCTTTCAGCACATAGCGTCCGTTCGAGGTGGGCACGGCCTGCAGCCCGGTGCCCGCCAGCAGCGCCGCCAGCCCGTCCGGCACGGTGTAACGGCCTTGCAGCCCGGCGCTGGCTTTGCCCCGGGCCAGGTCCACAGAACCGGCCAGGTAGATGCCGGACTCGCTGGCGAACCGCGTCAGGGCCGAGGGCAGGGGGCCGGACGGAATGGCATAGCCGCGCACGATGCTCGTGGGCGCGGGCGAAGCGTTGCCGGGGGCGCTGTCGGCGGCCCTGGACGACGAGGCCCAGCCGGCGGCGCCCAGCGCGGCGGCGGCCAGCGCAACGTGCATGGCCAGGGCGGCGGGACGCATGCGCGGCATGGGCCGCCGGCGTGCGCGGGCGGCGGGTGCGGCGCGATGGGCGGGCAGGCCAGTCCGGAAATGGCGAGGTTTCATGAAGTGGGTCCTTCCGTGTGGGTGATGAAACAGAGTGGTCCTGCCTACTGAATCAATCGAAGGGCCCGATCCGGAACCATTGTTACAAAATAGTCATCGCGTTGTCCGCAGGGCGCCTCGGCGGACAAGGGCGCTGCGGATCCGCGGCCCGGTTTCAGAAGCGACGCCGGCATGGCCCCCGCTCAAGAATGCGGCGGCGGGGGGTCATCGGCGGCTTCCAGGATGGTCCACCACGGCAGCACCCTGCGCGCCCGGACCTGCGCGGCCTCGGCCAGCATGGACAGTGTGCCGTTCACGTCTCGCAGAGGAAAAGTGCCGAACACGCGGCGCTGCGCGACTTCCGGGGCCACGCCGATGTGGCCGGAGGTGTAGCGGTTCAATTCCGCCGCCAGATTCCGCAGCGGCAGGTCCTGGGCGATCAGCTCGCCTCGCGTCCAGGCTTCGCGGGCGGGGTCCGCCGGCATCGCCTCTTGTATTGCGCCCGCTGTGAAGGCGGTCTGCCGCCCCTCTGGGATGACGCCGCCTGCGCCGTCCAGCGTGTCGACCTGCACGGCGCCCTGGTAGACGGCCAGAAAGGTGCGGCCTTTTTCCAGGCGCACGGTGAAGCGCGTGCCCAGGGCGCGCATGCGGCCCTGCGCGGTATCGACCACGAAGGGCGCGCCCGGAGCGGCATGCGCGGTGGCGACGAGGATTTCGCCGGCCAGCAAGCGCAGGCGGCGCAAGTCACTGCGAAAGTCCTGGTCGAAGGCGCTGGCCGTGTCCAGCCACACCTGCGTGCCGTCGGGAAGTGAAACCTGGCGGATTTCCCCGGTGGGACTGTAGTGGTCGGCCGTCCAGGCCACCATCATGTCGGGCAGCGGCGTGTGCCGCCAGCCCAGCCAGCCCGCCAGCCCAGCCAGCCCGCCAGCCCCGCGCCCGCCAGCCCGGCAAGGCCGGCCAGCGCGCGCCGCCTGCGCAGGACGCGGGCATGGGCGGTGTGCACGGTGTCGGTGGCCAGGCGAGGGTCGGGGGCGGATTGAAGCGGCGCAAGCATCCGCTGGCTGACCTGCTCCACATAGCGCCATGCCTGGCGGTGGTTCGCGCTTGCCCTTAGCCAGGCCTGCCAGCGCTTGTGGTCGTCCGCCGTGGCTTCGCCGCAGGCCAGCAGCGCATACCACTCGGCGGCCTGCTCCAGGGCGCGTTGCGGCGGTGCGGGGGCATCGCCCGATGGCGAAGGGGTGTCTGTGGTGTGCCCGTGCGCGCCTGCCTGCATATGCCTGGCCTTGGCTCTTATGCCCGGCCGCGCCGGGCTTGGCGGGCATGGGCGTGGTCGCCGTCGGCCGCGCCGTCGCCGGCGCCGCGGGAGGGGCTTTGTGGCGCCGGGCCGCCGCCGGCCTCGCCCAGCTGCAGTTGGGCCCGCATGCAGCGCAGCATGACCTGGGCCACGTATTTATGCACCATGCGCGGCGAGACGCCCAACTCGTGGGAGGCCTCTTGCGCCGTCGCGCCGCATACGGCCGTCATGAGAAACGCCTTCGCGGCCTTGGGCGGCAAGTCCAGCAGCAGGGCGCCGATTTCGTGCAGGGCCTCGAGCACCATTGCCTGGTGTTCGGCCGAGGGTGCGTGGGCTTCTGGCTGCGCGGCCAGGGCCTGCAGCCATGCCCGTTCGATTTCGCGGCGGTGCCACAGGTTGACGCACATGCCCTGCGCCATGCTGCGCAGGTAGGCGCGTGCTTCGAGCCGGCTGCCGAAGCCGCGCGGCGCCGGCTTGACGATAAGGCGCAGAAAGGCGTCATGGGCAAGATCCGCGGCGTCGGCGGCATTGCCCAGGCGCCGCTGCAGCCAATTGCGCAGCCAGGCGTGGTGGTCGTCGTACAGGACGTCGATGCCGGTAGGGGAAGAGGGTGCCGATGCGTTCACGATGCGCCTTTCGGCCAGGCCGCGCGGACGGAAACCACTTGGGCCTTGCCTGAATGAGAATGGCAATTATTATCGAAAGATTATTGCCCGAAAAGAAATGGCTTGGCAAATGGGCTGCGTAGCGGTTTTCACCAAAAGCCCATATGGTGGAATTGAATCGCCAGCCCTTGATCCGTTGGCCAATTGCAAACTAGCATGGCTTTGCCAACCGAAACCCAACGCCATTCCGGACGTCGGCACGTGCAGGCCTGTAAAAAATCCACATAATGGAATGAAGGGCGGCATGTTTTTGCTCCGCGATGGCGGCAGGCCCGCCGGCCTGCGATACACGGAGCCCATTGCCATGCCGTCATCCGCTTCCAGCCTTTCCGCGCGCGACCGCGTGCCTTACGAGCCCATTACCCAGCGTCCGCCCTTCGTGCTGCCCGGCCAGGCCAGGGTGGCGGTATGGACTATCGTCAACGTAGAAAACTGGCTGCCGCAGAACCCCATGCCGCGGGCGGTGCTGCCGCCGCCCATGGGGCAGCCGATGTTGCCCGACGTCCCCAATTGGTGCTGGCACGAATACGGCATGCGCGTGGGGTTCTGGCGTTTCCTGGAAGTCTTGTCCGCGCGCAGGCTGAAAGCCACGCTGGCCATCAATGGCTCGGCCTGCCGCGAGTACGAGCCGGCCTGCCGGGCCGCGCGCGAGGCCGGCTGGGAGTTCATGGGCCACGGCCTGGTGCAGCAGCCCATGCACAAGGTACAGGACCAGGCGGCGGCCATCCGCGACACTATCGCGGCCATTCGCGCAGTCGCCGGACGGGCGCCGCGCGGCTGGGAAAGCCCGGGCCTGACCGAAACCGGCGACACCATCGACCTGCTGGCAGAAGCCGGCATCGAGTACGTGGCCGACTGGGTGCTGGACGACCAGCCAGTCTCCATCAAGACCCGTGGCGGCAGCATGGTGTCGGTGCCCTATACCGTGGAGGTCAACGACGTGGTCATCTCGGCCGTGCAGCAGCACGCTTCCGACGAACTGCTGCGGCGCGGGCGCGACCAGTTCGACCGCCTTTATCAAGAGGGGGCCGGCATTCCGCGGGTCATGGCAATTTCCATCCATCCCTATCTTACGGGCGTGCCGCATCGCATCCGCTACCTGGAGGCGTTGTACGATCATATCCTCTCGCATCCCGATGTGCTGATGTGCACGGGCGCCGAAATCCTCGACATCTATCGGGCCCAGTCCGGCCGATAAAGACTCCTTCAGGAAGCGTGATCCATGTCTCTTGCCCGCATCCTTGTTCTGACCACCGGCGGCACCATTGCCATGACGCCGGGCAGCAGCGGGGCCATCGTCCCCACGCTGTCCGGCGCCGACCTGGTGGGCGCCGTGCCCGCGCTGGCGCAGGCGGCCCAACTGCAGGTCGAATCCTATTCCAGCAAGCCGGGCGCTTCGCTAACGCTGCGCGACCTGGCGCAGATAGCCGCCCGCATCGACAAAAGCTTCGCCGACGGCTGCGTGGGCGCCGTGGTGGTGCAAGGCACCGACACCATCGAAGAAACCGCCTTCGGGCTGGAACTGCTGGTGCACGGACGCCGGCCCGTGGTGGTGACCGGCGCGATGCGCGGGGCGCAGGCGCCGGGCGCCGACGGGCCGGCCAATCTGCTGGCCGCGGCAATCGTGGCGGCCTCGCCCGAGGCGGCTGGCCTGGGCGCGCTGGTCGTGCTGGGCGACCAGGTGCATGCGGCGCGCCGCGTCCAGAAGACCCACACCATGGCGCCCTCGGCGTTCGCCTCGCCCGGCTTCGGGCCGCTGGGGCTGGTGTGCGAGGGACGCCTGCATCTGCAGGCGCGGCTGGATGCCTTGCCAGCCCTGGAACTGCCCGCCGAATGGGCCGAGCCGGCCGTGGCGCTGGTCAAGATAACCCTGGGCGACGACGGACGCCTGCTGCCGGCGCTGCCCGGCCTGGGCTACCAGGGAGCGGTCATCGAGGCCATGGGCGCCGGCCATGTGCCCCCCGCGCTGGCGCCTCTTGTCGGCGACCTGGCCGCGCACATGCCCGTGGTGCTGGGCACGCGCGTGTGCGCGGGCCCGGTGCTGCGCGCCAGCTATGCCTTTCCGGGCTCGGAAACCGACCTGCTTGCGCGGGGCGCCATGGCGGGCGGCAGCCTGGGCGGCCTGAAGGCCTGCCTGCTGCTGCGCCTGCTGCTTGCCGCCGGCCTGCGGGGCGAGCGCCTGCGCCGCGAGTATTCGCGCCGCTGCGCAAGCCTTCCGGCCTAGGCCGGGACTGCGCCGGTTATGAGGCAAGCAGCGTTCTGGCCAGGCTTTGCGCGGCCGGCAGCCCCTGCACGGCGAAAAAATGGATGCCCAGCGCCGCGCCAAGGCCTTCGGTCTGTTTCTGTACCAGCGCGAAGCGCTGTGCGTCCGCCGCCACCGAAATAACGCCCTTGCAGGTGGCGGCAAAGCGCTGGCGGTGCTCCTTCAGCCACAGCATGCGCTGCTTGTCTTCCTCGGGCTGGCGGGTGGGGGCGCTGCCGTCCAGGACCAGGACGAACGGTTCGCCATGGGCAAGCAAGGCTTCCAGGTCGGCGATGATGCGCGGGCCATCGCCGGGCGCGAGACGGGCGCCTTCAAGGCAGGCAATGGGAAAGCTGTCGATGTCGATGATCGAGAGTGCCGGCATGGGCATGCGGGGAACCTTTCAAGAGGATGGCGGAGGCCGCTGTTTTTTCGGGGCCGCGGACTTTCGGGCCGCGGGCGAGGACGGGCTGGCCTCGATCAGGCTCCATAGATAGTCCAGGGCCTGTTCGTCGGTCATGGGCGGGGAACCCGTGACGGCCAGGGCGTCGTTGGTTTCGATGTCGCTGTGCAGGAAATACTGGATCAGGCCGCCCATCGTGATCATCAGCAGTCCCGCGGGGATGTTGTCGCGGATATGGCCGGCTTCCTGCGTGGCCCGGACTATCGGGACGAACATATTGTTCAGGTGCTCGGAGCGCGCCTTTCGTTCATCCTTGGGGGCGCCCAGCACGCGCCAGAGCTGGAAGCGCAGCGCGCGCGGATGTTCTCGCCAATAGCGCAAATAGGCCGCCATCATCTGGCGCAGGTTTTCGGCCGTGCCTTTGCGCTGCGGATCCGTCGCCTCGGTGATCGCCTCAATGAACTCCTCCGAAATGCGGGCGCCCACCAGTTTCCAGAGATTTTCCTTGTCCTTGAAATGGTGATGGATCAGGCCGGACGACACCCCCGCCTCTTTGGCGATTTCGCGTGTCGTGGCGCCGTCGAAGCCGCGCTCGGAAAAAACGCTTAGCGCGGCCTCCACGATGCGGTCGCGCGCATCGGTGACGGTATAGACTTTGCGCAGTTCAGACATGGGTTCTCCTGTAGACCACAGACCCGCCGCGGCGGGCTGACCAGATAATCAACAGGCTAATCATAGTTTATTGCCGGTGGCTTATGGCCGGCGGATGCAGGTGTTCGGGGGATCAATCGCAAGAAATACCATGCGCACAAGGCAAAGGCGATGACAGTCGCGGCCTGGAACGCCGGCCAGCCGATCGTCGGGATCATGCCGGGCAGAATCATCAGGGCCGCCGTGCCCATGAACCGCCCCAGGCCATAAAGCAGGGCATAGTCGGTGGCGGCTTGCCGGCCGTTCGCCCAGGCCAGGATCAGGCTGCCCAGCACCACGTACAAGGCCGATGCGCCGGCGGTTGTCATGACGCTGCCGGCCATCACGATGGCCGGGCTGGCCAGCACGAAGCCCAGCCATACGAGTGAGGCGCTGGCCAGGCAGAGCGCGGCAAAAACCCATGCGGCGCCGCGCATCGGCAACAGGCGCAGCAGTCGGGGCGCGCCCAGGCAGGCCAGGGCGTTGACGATGGGCGCGGCCGTTCCCAGCACGCTGCCGATGCGCGCGAGGGACACGCCCATGTCGACCAGCATGAGCCGGTTGAAATTGAACAGCGCCAGCAGGGTGCAGGCAAGCAGCGTGAGCCGCAGCAGCCGGTTCCCCATGCCGGGCCTGCCCAGGGCCTGGCGCAGGCCGGCCCCGCGCCGCGGCGCTTGTATGCGGCACGCACGCTCCATGGACAACACCGCGAAAATGGGCAGGCCGGACAATGCAATCATGCCGGCGATCGCCAGCATGGCGCCCTTCCAGGCGATGAGGGGGTACAGCGCCACCAGCACGCCGCCGCCAAGCACCGAACCCAGCGATATGCCGCCCATCTTGGCCGCCGCGGCGGCCGCCCGGCTTTCGTCCGGAATCGTGTCGACAGTCAGCGCGTCAAGCGCGACGTCCATGGTGGCGGCCGCCAGGGTGGCGACAAAGCCCAGAAGCATCAGCAGGCGCCAGTTGCCGGCCTGTGGAGGGATGCACGCAATGGCGATGGCGGCCGCCACCGCCACCCACTGCATGGTCACGATCCAGCCGCTGCGGCGTCCAAGCCAGGGCCACCTCCATGCATCCACCCGGGAGGCCCACATGAACGCGATGCCGAACGGCAGATAAAGCGCATAGAGCCACCGCATGGAGGACAGATCCAGGCCCTGGGCGCGCAGCACCGGAGCGATGCCCCCCTGCACAAAGCCCAGGACGGCTCCCAGCGATATATACGTCAGCGCCACGGCAAGCAGCACGGCGCGGCCGCGCCGCCGCGCCGAGGCCGGGGACATGTCCGGCGGCGCTTGCGCGCTGTCGGGGCCGTTGTCCGTCTGTTCGATGGGCCGCATGGATAGCCTAGAAGCGAACCGTCGCGCCCACGCCCACCACGCGCGGCTGGCCGACGCGTACCGAAGCGACCGCCGCCGTCCAGGCCTGCCCCGCCACCAGATACTGTTTGTCGAAGAGATTGCGCGCAAAACCGTAGATTTCCCACCGGCCATGCTGCCAGCCGACGCGGGCGTTGACGACGCCGTAGCCGGGCAGTTCGAAGCTTTCCTTTACGTCGGCCGGCCGGGGGCCAAGATATTGCCAGACCACATCCGCCTTGAGCAGTCCGGCCGAAGCGCCGATGCGCATGGGCGTTTCGTATTGCAGTCCGACCGAGCCATTGAGCCGGGGCACGTTGGGAACCCGGTTGCCCGACGAGGCTCCCGTGGCGCTGCCGGCGGGAATGTCCACCAGGCGCGCATGCGTGTAGCCCAGGCCGGCGCTCAGCTGCAGGCGCGGGGTCAGGCGGGCGATGGCTTCCAGTTCGAAGCCCTTGCTTTCATAGTTCAGCGAGGCCGTGCCGAAAAACAGCTCGGAGGGGTCGAATACGATCAGGTGTCCGTTCTTGACGTCGTTGTAAAAGACCGAGCCGTTCAGGGCCAGCCGGCGGTTCAGCCACATGGACTTGAAGCCGATTTCATACGTCCAGCTCGTCGATGTGGGGTAGGGCGCCTCGGCCTTGCCCAGGGGGCCGTTGGTCTGCACCACCGGATAGCCGGCGCCGACGGCGCCCCGCGAGGCGGCGGCATAAGTCATCAGGCCGGCCGTCCATTGATACGACAGGCTGGCGCGGCCGGTCAGGAAACTGTCGGAAAGGCGCAGATCGTGCTGCGAGAACGGCACGACGGCGGGATTGCCATTGCCCGTGAACTGATAGCCTGCCTTCTTGCGCTCGTATGTATGGCGCAGGCCCAGCGTGGCCTTGAGCCTGTCGGTCAGGGCCAGCGTGCCTTCGCCGAACACGGCAATGCTGTCTGTGTCGATGCGGTTGTCCTGGGCGCCGTTCTGCGTGGCGAAATTGAACGCCGCCGGCGAGGCGACGGCCCAGGTGTCGTTGGAAAACCGCGACCGGAAATAGTTGATTCCGGCTGTCCAGGCCAGGCGGCGTTCATCGTCCGGCGACGAGAGCCGCAGCTCTTGCTGGAAGGTCTGCTCGCGGAAGCGGATGTCGGCATAGTCGGCGTAGGGCGCGTCGAATTGCGCTTGCGGCCAGCCGGTCATGGCGGAATAGATCAAGCCGTCCGTCAGGTCGAAAGGCTGGAAAGACTTTGCGTCCTGGTAGCTTGTCAGCGAGGTGAGGCGCGCGCCGGCGAAATCATGCTCCACCTTCAACGAGGCGCCCGTGTCGCGCCACCGGATGTCCCCAGAGGGCGCGACCGCGCTTTGCGGAAATTCGGGGTTCTGCAGCCAGAGGAAGCGCGGCGCATTGGACTGGCGCCGGTCATAGAAGCCGGTCAGTGTGACGGCCGTGTCGCCACCGGGCAGCCAGAGCAGCGTGCCGCGGGCGGCGCCCACCTGGACCCGGCCTTCGCGGCCGCCCGATACGACGTTCGGCACCGTTCCGTCCAGGTTCGAATAGCGGACGGCGACCCGGCCCGCCAGCTTGGCCGACAGCGCGCCGTTGGCCATCAGTTCGCCCAGGAGATGGCCGTGCGTGCCCGCTTCCGCCGTCGCGGAAAACTCGCGCGAGAAAGTCGGGGCGTTGGGCACGACGTTGATCGCGCCGCCTTGTGTGTTGCGGCCGAATAGCGTGCCTTGAGGACCGCGCATTACCTCTACCCGGTTCACGTCCAGCAGCGTGGGGGGCGTGCCGTAGACGGAGCGGGGCACTTCGTCCAGATACATGACCACCGACGTGTCGTCGGAGGACAGGGGCGCGAACGAACCGACGCCGCGTATCGTGAACAGGTTGCCGAACTGTCCCCCGCTGTCGGCGAAAGAAAGATTGGGCGCGGACCTTGCCAGCCCGGCGTTGCTGTCCGCCGGATTCGCCGCGAGGGACAGCGATTTTCCGTCCAGCGCCGTCACGCTGATGGGCACCGCCTGCATGGCCTCCTCGCGCTTGCGTGACGTGACCGTAATGGGGGGCCAGCTCGGCGGCGGACTGTGCCTGAAGCCCGGGCGGGCCGCTTTGCGCCTGTGCGCCGGGGCACAGGGCGGGAAGCGATGCCGCCAGAAAGCTTATGCCGGCCAATGGATGCCGGGCACGCCCGGACAAGCGGTTGCTGAAAGCGCGAATTGACATGGAATCCCCAGTTTAATTATTCGATTGGTATGTTGATCAATTGGTCAGTCAAGATGATAATGATTTTCATCTAGAATTGTCAACAGGGGCGCATCTCGATTCAGGGATCAGCTTGGCGGGGAGGTGGGTGCAGAGGTATGCGGCGCGGAAAGGCCGCGCCGTCCGGGCAGCGGCGCTCGCTTCCTATCGTGCGCGGCAGGGGCGCCGCTTGTGCGGTTCTGTCGCCTTCGGCTGGACGCAGGCCGTCCTGCTGGATGCCGGCTGCTCGAGCCTGTGGCCGCGCTCATCTCCGAGTCCGATGCCGGCGCGGCCCAGGGCGGGCTGTGCGACGACGGCCGCCAGTTGAGCAGGCTGATAGGCAGGCCCACGACTGCGCTGGCGGAGTCGGTCGGGGCGGCGTTGGGGTGGGGGCATTTCGGTCACTAAACTGCTCTTGCCCGCCTGTTCCACGGCATTTTCGTCAATACCCGCGCCAAGCCGCAGAAGCCCGACACGCCCGCGAAAACCAGGCCCGCGCCGACGAAGGCGGACAGGGCATAGAACCACGGCGAAATCACTGTGCCAAGGGCTGTGCCCGCCAGTACCATGGAGCCTGCGGCAATCTGCACTTGGCGCTGCAGTTCCAAAGGCTGTGAGCTGTCTTTGACGACCGGCAGCCCGGCTTTCTTCCAGGCGTCCAGGCCGCCTTCCAGTACATAGGCCTGGCCGTTGGCGCATTCGGCAAGGGTTTGGGCGCCCAGTAAAGTGCGGTTGCCCGAGCGGCAGTGAAAAATGACTGTCTTGGCGCCATCCAGGGGCGGCTCGCCGCCTTTGAGCTGATCCATGGGCAGGCAAATGGCATGAGCGATGCGTTCGCGGGCATGTTCATCACGGCTGCGTATGTCGACGAGCAGCGCGCCTTGCCGCGCGAGTTCGCGCGCCGCCTGGGCGGTGATGGGTTTGAGCGGCATGGTGTGTTCTCCGGAAAAGCTGGGCTGGAAGCGGGTTGGTGGCGTGCGCGGCGCCGTCACGGGCAAAAGATGGACTTGAGCGTGGCAATGACTTTGGCCGTATCGGGGTTGTCGATGCGATAGTGCAGTGTCTGGGACTCGCGCCGGTAGGTCACGATGCCTTCGTCGCGCATCCTGGCCAGGTGCTGGGAAAGCGCCGATTGGCTCAGTTCGACCTGCGCCTGCAGGGCGCCCACGGACATCTCGCCGTGCTCGATGAGCAGGCACAATACCTGGAGGCGGTGCTCGTTGCCCAGCGCGCGCAGAAGGGCGGCTGCTTTCGCGGCGCCGTCCTGAAGGAATGTCTTGTCCTTGTCTTTTTTGTGCAAAGCCATATACACTATTTATTTAGAGGAGTCTAATTTAGTTAAATGTAATTTAACACAAACTAATGTACTATGCAGCCGGGATACCATGCCATGACTTCTTCTCCGCACATCCAGGCTTTTTTCGACGAGGCCACCTATAGCATTTCCTATCTGGTGTCGGACCCGGCCACCAGGCGGGCCGCCGTCATCGACCCTGTGCTGGACTACGACCACGCAAGCGGCCGTGCATCGACGCAGTCGGCGGATCGCATGCTGCAGGCCGCCGGCGATGCCGGCCTGAGCATCGAATGGGTGCTGGAAACCCACGCGCACGCAGACCACCTCAGCGCGGCGCCTCATGTCAGGCGGCGCACTGGCGCGCCGGTGGCCATAGGCGAGCACATCCGCGATGTGCAGGCGATCTTCCGCTCGGTCTTCAACCTGGACGACGTGTCGGGCGATGGCAGCGAGTTCGACCGCCTGCTGCGCGACGGCGAAACCTTGTCCATAGGCGGGCTGGCCGTGCAGGTGCTGCATACGCCGGGCCATACGCCTGCCTGCGCGTCGTACCGCGTCGGCGATGCCGTCTTTGTGGGCGATACCTTGTTCATGCCCGACTACGGCACGGCGCGCGCCGACTTTCCGGGCGGCAGCGCGCGCACGCTGTACCGCTCCATACGGCGCCTGCTGGCCTTGCCGGCCGATACCCGGCTGTTCATGTGCCACGACTACAAGGCGCCGGGGCGCGACCATTATGCGTGGGAGGCCACCGTCGCCCGCCAGCGTGCGGGCAACATCCATGTGCATGAAGGCGTCACCGAAAGCCAGTTCGTCGCCATGCGCGAGAAGCGCGATGCGACGCTGGACGCGCCCCGATTGCTGCTGCCCGCCATCCAGGTCAATATCCGGGCGGGCCGCCTGCCCAGGGCGGAATCGAATGGACGGCATTACCTGAAGATTCCCATCAGCCTGGCCGGCCAGGCAAACTTTCCCCCATAAGGATTGACCGCATGACCCAAGCAATGCCCTCCCCGGAAGACGACGCGCGGCAGGCCAGGCGCAATGTGCGGCTGCTGGTGGCCGCCCAGGCGCTGGGCGCCGCATCGCCGCCCATCATCATCTCGCTGGGAGGCATCGTGGGCAAGATGCTGGCCGGCAATTCCGCGTTGGCCACGCTGCCGGTCAGCCTGTATCACCTGGGCCTGGCGTTGTCGACCATACCCGCGGCCATGCTGATGCGCCGCGCGGGGCGGCGCCTGGCCTATACCCTAGGCGCCGTGTTGGCGATGGCGGCGGGGACGATCGCCGCGCTTGGCGTGCTGCGCGGCCGGTTCGAGCTGTTCTGCCTGGGAACCGCCATGGCGGGCTTTTATGGCGCCTGCGTGCAGAACTATCGCTTTGCCGCATCCGACACCGTGGCGCCGGCGCAGCGGCCCAAGGCTATTTCCCGCATCATGGTCGGCGGGCTGGTCGCCGCCGTCATCGGCCCGCAGGTGGTCATCTGGACACGCGACGCCTGGCCGGCCGCGCCTTTCGCCGGCAGCTTCCTGGGGCAGGCCGGGCTGGCGCTGTTGGCGCTGCCATTGGTGCTGATGCTGCGGCTTCCCGCGCCGCAGGCCGCCGCCGTGGCGGGCGCCGCCCGCCCGCTGGCCGTCATTGCGCGCAGTCCGCGCTTCATCGTCGCGGCCGCGGCGGGCGTGGTCTCGTACGGCCTGATGGCCTTCATCATGACGGCCGCGCCCATGGCCATGGTCGGATGCGGCTATACGATCGGGGAAGCGGCCATGGGCATCCAGTGGCATGTGCTGGCCATGTTCGCGCCCAGTTTCTTCACCGGCCACCTTATCGCCCGCTTCGGCAAGGCAGCCGTCACGGCCACGGGCCTGCTGCTGGTCGCCGCCTCGGGCCTGCTGGCGCTGGCCGGGCTGGAGCTGCTGCATTTCTGGGGTTCGCTGGTCCTGCTGGGCGTGGGCTGGAATTTCGGCTTCATCGGCGCCACGTCCATGGTGACCGACACCTATACACCCGCCGAGCGCGCCAAGGTGCAGGCCCTGAACGACTTCCTGGTGTTCGGCACCGTGGCCGTGGCGTCGTTCAGCTCGGGCCGCCTGCTGGACCTGGCCGGCTGGGACACGGTCAACGGCCAGATGCTGCCCATCGTCGCGGTGGTGCTGGCCATGCTGGGCTGGCTGGCCTGGCGCGAGCGGCGTGCGGCGCCGGCGGCGACCGCGCCATAAGGCTTTGCCCGGCGCATAGCGGGCTGCGGCGGGCGGCCCGCTATGGCGCCTGCCAAGGGCCGCGGGACGGCGCTTGCCCCCGCAGCCCGCCCGGCGGCTTATATAGCTTATATAAAAGAGTGGCACAATGCGATGTGCGCGTGTGCACCGCAGGCCTTGCCGGTCCGGCGCCCGCATACCCGATTTATACCTTTGCTTTCCGAGTTCATGCCTGACCCGTATCCCGCCGACCGTTCCGCCCTGTTTCGTCAACCCACTGGTTTCCTTCCCTTCCTGCTGGCCCGGGTGCTGGCCGTGGGGGCCACCCAGATCCAGGCGGTGGTGGTGGCATGGCAGGTCTATGACCTGACGCGCCAGCCCATGGCCCTTGCCTATGTGGGCCTGGCCCAGTTTCTGCCCATGCTGCTGCTGTTGCTGCCGGCCGGCGACCTGATCGACCGGGTGCCGCGCAAGCATATCCTCAGCGCCAGCTGGGGCGCGGGGGCGGTTTGCAGTGCCTTGCTGTGGTGGCTGTCGGGCCACGGGCATGCCGGCGTGTCCGGCATCTACGCGGTGCTGGTGCTGTTCGGCGCCTCGCGCGCGTTCTCCGGCCCCGCTTTGCAAAGCCTGCTGCCCCAGCTCGTCCCCAGAGAACAACTGCCGCAGGCCATTGCCACCAACAGCATGGTGATGCGCAGCGCCGCCATTGGCGCCCCCATGCTGGGCGGCCTGCTGTATGCGGCCGGCGGGGCCGGCCTGACCTATCCCGTCTGCCTGGCCGCCTTCGCGGGCGGCGCGCTGCTGCTGCAGAAGGTGCGCCTGCTGCCGGCGGTGGCCGAGGCCATGGCCGCCCGCGCCGCGCAGGCCGGCGACGGCGGCATCTGGCAGCGCTTCGGCCTGGGCATCCGTTTCATCTTCAAGCGCCCGATGATTCTGGGCACTATTTCCCTCGACCTGTTCGCCGTGCTGCTGGGCGGGGTGGTGGCCCTGCTGCCGATCTATGCGCACGAGGTCCTGCATGTGGGGCCGCAGGGCCTGGGCCTGCTGCGCAGTTCCATCGCCGCCGGCGAGGTGCTGGCCGGCTTTTGCCTGAGCCTGCTGCCCTTCAATGCCAGGGTGGGCCCGCGCATGCTGGTCGCCGTGGCGGTGTTCGGCCTGGCGAACCTGGTGTTTTCGCTGTCGCACTGGATGTGGCTGTCCTGCCTGGCGCTGGCCGTGGCGGGCGCGGCCGACATGGTCAGCGTCTATGTGCGCGGCGCGCTGTTGCAGTTCGCCACGCCGGACGAAATGCGGGGCCGCGTCAATTCGGTCAACATGCTGTTCATCGGCTCGTCCAACGAGCTGGGCGAGTTCCGCGCCGGATCCAGCGCCGCCCTGCTGGGCGCCGTGCCGGCCGCCGTGGCCGGCGGCTTGTGCACCCTGGTCGTGGTGGGCCTGTGGGGCCGGCTGTTCCCCGACCTGCGCACGGTGGACCGGTTCGAGGACGCGCAGCCGGCCGATGCCCTGAAAGCATAGCGCCATGCAAATATGGGTCGATGCCGATGCCTGCCCCGCCGTCGTCAAGGACATCCTGTATCGCGCGGCGCAGCGGTGGCGGCGGCCCCTTACCCTGGTGGCCAACCAGATGCTGCGCACGCCGCCGTCGCCCCTGATCCGCGCCGTGCAGGTGCCGCGCGGCTTTGACGTGGCCGACGATTATATCGTCAAGCACCTCTCCCCGGGCGACCTGGTGATTACCGGCGATATCCCGCTGGCCGCCCAGGTATTGGAAAGGCATGCCCTGGCGCTGAACCCGCGGGGCGAACGCTACACCATGGACTCCATAGGCGAGCGGCTGGCCATGCGGGACATGATGGACGAGCTGCGCAGCGCCGGCGTCGACATAGGCGGCCCGGCGGCTTTCAGCCAGGCGGACAGGCGCGCCTTCGCGAACGCCCTGGACAAGCTGATGCTCGCCTGGGCGCGCGAAAGGCCGACGCGGGATTGACTGGCATTGCGGAAATCCGACGCATTTCGAGCTGGCGAGGAAGTCGGTGCGCGAGGGCGATTGCAAACCTGTGTAGCGGCTTTGCCAATGCGGGCGTGGCCGGAAGGTTTATGACATAAGTGAAAGCATCTACCCGATAAGAAAACGCGCCAATTTCGGAAACTACGCGCGGTGCTTATTCTCTTCATTAATATTCCCGGCCGCGTCGTGGTGCGGGTGTTAATGACGAGATCTCCGATATGAATGCTGCTAATCGAGTAATAAAAATCGTTTGCGAAACGCGCGACGTTGCGCACGGTTGCGCCAGGCGGGTCGAGCTGGAAGGCCTGCCGCCATTGGCCGTCTTTAATGTAGACGGTGAATTTTATGTCACCGATGACACGTGTACGCACGGTGACGCCTCATTATGTGAGGGCGATGTCGAAGACGGTATCGTCGAGTGTCCATTCCACCAGGGTGCGTTTGACGTGCGTACTGGCAAGGTCGTCTCTGCGCCTTGCAGTGTTCCGCTCAAGACATACGAAGTCACTATTGTGAATGGAGCGGTGGCTGTCGAGGTGGGGGACTAAGGCGATATGAACAATATAACCATCGAACAGACTGGGATGAAATTCCAGTGTGACGGCGGAGACACGATATTGTCGGCTGGGCTGCGCAGTGGTCTGGGCCTGCCGCACGAATGCACAGTGGGTCATTGCGGCATGTGCAAATTCGAGCTCGTTGAGGGAAAGGTAGAGGTGTTGTGGCAGGATGCGCCTGGGTTGTCCGAGCGAGATCGGTCAAAGGGGCGGATGTTGGCATGCCAATGTCGGCCCGTTGAAGACTCCAGAATAAAAATCAGGCTCGACGAAGCATGCCGCCTGGTGCGTCCGCCCAGAAAGACCGAGGCAGTCCTGTCCGGAATGACCGATATTACGCACGATATCCGCGAATTCAGATTCCAGTCCGATACGGAAGCGTCGTTCATTGCAGGGCAGTTTGCGTTGCTCAAGCTCCCCGGTGTGATTGGTCCGCGCGCCTATTCGATGGCGAACCTGGCAAACAAGGCGGGCGAATGGCATTTCCAGGTACGCCGTGTCATGGGCGGCAGCGGTAGCAACGTGCTCTTTGATCGTCTGAGGCTTGGGGATCGCGTCGAACTGGATGGTCCCTATGGGCTTGCCTACCTTCGGACCGATGCCGAACGGGATGTTGTTTGTATGGCCGGTGGCTCAGGGCTGGCGCCGATGCTTTCGATTGCCCGAGGCATGGCGGCATCGGGAATGATGCCTGAGAGGAATTTGTTTTTTTTCTACGGCGCGCGCCAGCCGTGGGACGTCTGCGGAGAGGACTACTTAAAGAGCTTGCCTGGCTTTGGCGCGACGATCTCCTATCATCCGTCCGTGTCGTTTCCCGATGAAGGCTGGAATGGCCGGACGGGATTCGTCCATGAAGCGCTGCAGGACGTGTTGCCCGGAAACTTCGCGGACTACGAATACTACATGGCGGGCCCCCCGCTCATGATACGGGCATCCGTTGAACTACTGACCGGACACCATAAGGTCCCGCTTGGCCAGATTCATTTTGATAGTTTCTTTTAAGACCGGGCGGAAGGGTAACAACGGAGCGACGAGATATTCAGTCGCTCGGTCAATCCTTGATTTGTCGTTGGTTGACTTCGTCCATGCCGAGCCGAATAAGCTCGGCCAATGAGTTCGTGCCCAGCTTTTCGCGAATATGCGCCCGGTGAACTTCGACTGTTTTGTGGCTGATATTCAAGGCAATCGCAATCAATTTCGACGAATTCCCCTTTATTAAAAGTTCGAAAACTTCCCGTTCCCGGACGGATAGGCGTTTCAAGAGACCCGAAGTCTGTGAGTGGCTCTGAGCTTGTCGATGGAGCTGGCTACTGATCTTCAATGCCTCCGAAACCTTGTCGATCAGTTGCTGATCGTTATACGGCTTTTCAAGAAAATCATAAGCGCCGTTTTTCAGCGCGCGCACGGTCATTGGTATATCGCCATGAGCTGTGAGGAATATGATGGGCAGCCGGAAATCCGCCTCGTGCAGCGTTTTCTGAAGCTCGAACCCGCCCATCTGCGGCATGCGGACGTCAAGAAGCAGACAGCCTGGAACATCTGCCTTGACGGCGGATAGGAACTCCCGGCCATTTGCATAGACTTCAACGAGATGGCCTACAGACTCTAATAGCCAGCGCAGCGATACGCGGACCGATTCGTCGTCGTCGACGACATAAACGATTTGTCTGGTTGCTGAGGTATTACAGGGATCGGTAGCAGTCATGTGAGGTCGCAGAGGTAAATCGATCTAGTCCGCCAGTTATGGCAGCCCAAGACACATGGACTATAGGTCACAGTCTTCCGGTATGTTGGCAAAAAAGCAGCGAGGTGTCGACGGTGAATTTGGTTAATTCTCACTAGTAAGGGTTTTCACTGTAAGTAAGCTTTCTTATTCGGTAATAGTTCAGGCTTATATTCAATGACAGTGCCGCTGTGTACGATGAAAGCTCCTCACTTCGACGAACTATTGAGAGTGGACTTTTATGGCTACACCCCGCAGCACTGTTGAATCATCCGAAGCGCAAGACTTAATAGAAGTTGCCAGCTACACGCGAGGAACAATCGGTCCTTCGTTGAAAATGCTCGGGCCTCTGCGCGATGGCGGCACTATCGTAGCCGGCACGCCGCCGGGCTGTTGGGGGCCTATGATTACCCCGATTTTCCAGGGGGGCCATGAAGTATCGCAGCCTGTTTTTATTGAGGGTGCTGATATTGGGGACGCCGTCGCCATCCACATCGAGCGATGTGAGCCGACCTCTCTGGCCACGTCTTCGGGGGTGATGACGTTCGTCGACGGACGCTACCAGGGCGACCCGTTTGTCGCGAAGCAATGCTCGAATTGCGGCACGCAGGCCCCCGCCAGTTACGTTGATGGCATTGGCGACGAGGCGATTCATTGCCGTGTATGTGGCGCGGAAGTAAGCGCATTTCGCTTCAGTTGCGGCTACGTTATTGTTCTGGATAGGGAGCATGGCGTTTCATTGACCGTGAGCAAGAAAATAGCGGAAAGGCTGGCATGCGCGCCCAATGACAGTGCATTGATTCCGCCGGGCTCGGAGCAGCACTCAATTCTCGCGCTTGCACGAGCTGATTTCGACGGCTTAGGTGCGCACATGCGTCCGTTTCTGGGAAATATCGGTACGACTCCGGCGGTCGATATGCCGGATTCGCACAACGCGGGCGACTTCGGCTCTTTCCTCAAGGGCGCGCCACATGCCTTCGCATTGACACCCGAAGTGCTGCAGGCGGCGAAAACCGATGGGCACATGGACACCAACTCGGTCCGCGACGGCGCCATTCTGGTTTGCCCCGTCAAAGTCCCCGGTGCGGGCGTCTACATGGGCGATATGCATGCACAGCAGGGCAACGGGGAAATCGCGGGACATGCGACCGACGTTTCCGGCATTACTCAGGTTCGGGTCGATGTGATCAAAGGTTTGGCGCTCGATGGCCCGATCCTGTTTCAGCGTCTAGATGATTTGCCGCCAATGGCTCGGCCGTTCAGCGCCGAACAGCGGCAGCACCTTCGCCGGCTCGCAGACAAATACGGGCAAAAGGATATCGAGGAAAACGCGCCTATCACCTTTATTGGTTCGGCGGAAAACCTCAACGACGCCACGAAAAATGGCCTCCAACGTGCTGCGGACGTCACCGGGCTACCCTATGACGAAATCCTGAATCGCGCCACGATTGCCGGGTCAATCGAAATTAGCCGCTTGCCGGGGGTGGTACGCGTCACGTTCATGTGCCCTCTGTCGATCCTCGACAAGATCGGTCTCGGAAAAATCGCCCGCGCACAGTATGGAATTCAATAAATAACTATCGACTCAGAACTCAGGAAGTTCTGCTGTCTGTTTGCTTGCAAATACAGAGGAGTGACCAAGATGGAAACCGTGCAAGATCTGCAAAGATCTTCAAAACGAATGCTGCCTATCCACTCGACGGAAGACATCCGTCAAATGCTGGGGACCGAGCCCGTGAATCTCGATATTATTCGGGATCCGGAGATTTACAGGCAGGAGCAGGAAAAGATTTTCCGCAAGAACTGGCTGAAAGTAGCCACGACCTGGGAAGTGGCCAATCCCGGCGACTGGAAAGTCAAGGAGCTTGCTGTCTGCGCAGCCTCAGTCATCATCGTGCGTGGCAAAGATGGCGTAATCCGGGCGTTCCATAACGTTTGTACTCATCGTGGCAATAAAGTCATTCCGACCACCGAGTTCGAGACGTTTGGCCATGCGCGTGCCAACGTCATGACATGCCGCTTCCATGGATGGGTCTTTGGTACGAATGGCGATCTGCGCTCGGTGCCCATGAAGGAGGAGTTTGCGGAGATCGACATCCAACGTCTCAGCCTTCGGGAAATCCGGTGCGACGTGTGGGAGGGCTTCGTTTTCATCAACTTCGACGAGAAGCCTGGACAATCATTGAAAGAATACCTGGGCGGTTTCGGGGAGCTGTTCGCCGGCTATCCCTATGCAGAATCCACCACGACCTATCGTTATTCGACGGTGCTCGATTGCAACTGGAAGGTCGCCCTGTATGCCTTCAGCGAGGGCTACCATGTGCCTACGATTCACGCTGGTTCCCTGCCAGGATTCTCTGGCATCGAGCACACCAATTACCGGATTCTGGGGCCCCATGCCTCTTCGGCGATCTATGGTGGCGGGATGGATACGGCGGATTCGACGCTGAAGTTTGCCGAAATGCTGCATGGCACTGAAATGCATAGACCCCGTCCAGAGCAATTGCCCAGTGACATCAATCCCGAACGGCGGCCCGATTTCCAGTTCGAACTGCCATCGGTGTTCCCCAACCTCATCATCCACCTTGCTGCGGGTTGCGGCTACCCCGGGCTTTCGTACTTCACGCATCAGTTTTGGCCGCTCAGTCATGGCAAGACCCTGTGGGAGGGCATCAACTACTTCAAGCCGCCGCAGAACGCCGCCGAGGATATCGCGCAGCGCCATGTCAACGCGTTGCATCGCAATGCATGGCTTGAGGATACCGCCACGATGGAGGACACGTTCTTTGGCATCATGTCGGGGGCTATAAATGACATGTACTTGATGGATCGTGAGTTCCTGATTCGACATGGCGTCGATACGCTTAACCATTACCTCAACAAGGTGGAGGCATGATGTCTGAGTTCAAACTTCCAGAGGCGTTTGCGGACCTGACCCGTCTCGCGGCCCATTGGGCGAAGCCGACCGAATACCAGCGCAGCAGGCTGCGCTGGAGTGCGAGCAAAGAGGACTTCGAGATACTATACGACGCAATCATGCCGCGTCTCGATGCGATTCTGTCGTACATGAAATCGCTTCCGGTCAAGCCGATAGGAGAGGCGGATCGGAACCTGTACTGGCTGGCCTGCGCCTTTGCGGAAGCCTCGCCGCATCATGAGCTCTATGAGGGCAGCGCCCAGGTGCCTCACAGTTTCGTCGCTGAGCGGTTTGTCGCCGCGCATGGCGACGTATCCTGAGGATAGTGGATGAACTCGGGGCTCATCAGGAGGGTCGAACGACTTGAAGCCGAGGCGGGGATTCAGGAACTGATTGCCCGGCTCGCGCGTGCGTTCGATGACGGTCCTTCGCGGCAGGCCTTGCTGAACCTGTTTGCGAAAGATGCCGTTTTCCAGATTGATCAATATGGTGTGCTGACCGGGGCACAGGCCATTGCCGATGGCGTCGTGTCCAACTCGGAGGCCGGCTTCAGGTGGACCTTGCACTTTTTAGTGTCCCCGATTGTTACTCTGCACGATGACTACAAGAGCGGCGCCGTCGAATTCATGCTTTTCGAGCCGGCGACCGCCGCTAGCGGCCACGCATACTGGATCGGAGGCCGATACACCGCCGAGGTCATCTATGCAGGCGAGGCGTGGCGTTTCCAACAGCTCAGGCTGTCGGCGGAATTGATTTCCCGATACGATGAAGGCTGGCGCAGTAAGCCCGCCTCATTGGCCAAAGCCTGAACCTGCCGGAAATCGGAAACCGCTCAAGGCTTCGTGTGCTTCAAGATGCCTGGCGCGCCCCAAGGACAGGGAGCGCGTCAGGCATTTCCGCATCAAGCAATGATCGGAAGGGAAAATGAAAATCGGGTGCCCGCCGAGCCCATGCTCTTCGAAGTCAGGCGGCCCCCATGTGATTCGATAATTGAATGGCACAGTAACAGGCCAATGCCCACGCCTTGTTCCTTGGTAGTAAAGAAATCGCCGCTGCGTCGATTTAGGGAGTGGCTTGTCACACCTTTCCCGCTGTCCTTCACCGAGATGGTGATTTCCTTTCGTTCCCGTCTCGCGGAGATCAGCAAACGGCGACGCTCCTCGGGTACATCGGCCATTGCCTCGATGCCGTTGACGGCCAGGTTGGCGATCACTTGCTGTATCAAGACATCGTCGCATTCGATCAGCGCATCGTCGACGACATCGATGAATGGCATGACAGAATCTTGAGCGGCCCGTATTTCTATAAAACAGGCGATGCCTTCGATGATTGCGCGTACGGAGTGAATGCGCCGGGATGTGGCCCGGTTGGCGGTGAAATTCCGTATGGAATGCACAATACGGCCGGCGCGCTCCAGCTCTTTCTGAGCTAGGTCCAAGGCCTCGCTGACTTCCGAGACGACCCCCCCGGCTTCCAGGCGACGTCGACAGCCTGCGAAGAAATTAACGGCCGCACATAGCGGTTGATTGACCTCATGGGCCAGCGCGGCAGCCGTCTCACCGGCGATGGACAACCGCGCGTAGTGATTGATTTGGCGTTCATATTCTCTTGTTGTCTCCTCTTGCTCAACGCGAGCCGTTACGTCGCGGAAGTTGACCAAAATTGCATTAAACAGTGGATCGCTCAGGAGATTTTTAAATATAGCTTCGTGATTTCTCAACGCTCCGTCACGATGCAAAATCTTGTATTCGAACGTGCCGCCAGTCAGCGTCCCCCGCCGCACTTTGGCGAGAATGGAAATCGCCCGTTTTGAATCGTTTGCATCCAGGAAATCAAAAATAGACTGCCCTAGGGCGGAGCGGGCTCGGTATCCAAGAATGCCTCTGAGCGATTCGCCGACATATTGAATGGTTCCCAACTCGCTGATAAGCGCCACTCCGTCGGAAGAGTTCCGGCTCAGTTCCTCAAAATAACGTCCTCTTTCACGCAGCCGGGATTCTGCGAGCCGCCGTTCGGAAATGTCTCGGGAAATGGCCAGCACCATCGGCGTGGCCGTGCCCTTCATGAGTTTGAGGTTTCCCTCGATCGGAATGACTGTGCCGGTGCTATGGCGTATATGCCATTCGTAATTGAACAATCCACCAAGTCGAGCTGCACTTTGAATGTAGTGCAAGGCAGTCTCAAGGTTGAAGTTTTCGTCGCCGGCCGAGAGCTCTCCCATAGTCATTGAGCGTAACTCTTTCACCGTGCGCCCAAACAGTCGACACGCCGCCTCATTTGCCTCGAGTATGGCGCCGGTCACGCCATCGTGAATCAACATCGAGTCATTGGCGTGTTTGAAAACCTCGTAGTAATTTAGCCGCACTCTCATTTCAAGTTTGATCCGTCAAGCCCGTATTTTTCTAGGGCGACGTCGAGTCCGAGGGAGCCCCGTGTCTCTAACCTTCCGCCAGACTACCCACCCCTACGCTGATAAGTGAATGCACCTATATCGCTAAATATTGAACGCAGTGTTGGACACCGCAGGACCAATCTATCATAAATCGCGCTGATCTTTCCGCGCTCTTCGAACCAAAAACATCTCTTGAGCGGCGCAGGGAAAGCATAGAGATGTATCCACGTTTTGGTCAAAATATTTATCTTTATAAGGTACCCAAAATGAGTAGTGGTCGCTTGTTCTGTACTCAGGCTGTTTTTAGTGTGGTGGCCGCCATGCTGCTGATAAAACCCGCATTTTCTGCGGACACGGTGACGCTGTATGGATTGCTGGACGCTGGAGTCAGTTACGTGAGCAATGAAGGGGGACATCGCAACTTCAAGTTTGACGACGGAATCGCTGTGCCGTCGTTCGTGGGACTTCGAGGGGTGGAGGATTTGGGGGGGGGCCTCAAGGCGGTTTTCGACCTGCAGTCCCAATTCACTTTTTCCAGTGGCGGACAGATCGCGGGCGGCATTTTCGGACGGAATGCATGGATGGGCCTGGATAGCGATTACCTTGGGCGGATCACTGCCGGTAATCAGTATGATTTCATGAATGATGCATTGACAGCCGAGGGCAATGTGCCGGCGGTCCTGTCCGGCGGCCTGTATGTTTTCCCGACGGGGCCATTCCGCAATTTTGGGATTCCCAATAATCCAACGGGCTGGTCCGACTGGGACAGAACCGCACAGGAACAGGTCCGTAATTCGATTAAATATCTGTCGCCAAGTATCGGTGGCCTGAAAATCGGTGCCATGTATGCCTTCAGCGGTGCCGCGGGGAGCGCTAGCCACGGAATTGCCAGAAGTTTTGGCGCAACCTACAACGCCGGCAATTTTGGGGTGGGCGCCGCTTATACAGAGGTTCACTATACCGACGCACGTGATACGACCATTCGCAACTGGGGGGTGGGGGCACATTATGCGGTTGGCGACCTGCATCTCGCTGCAGACTTCACCACCGGACACAATCGTCAAAATGGCGCACGAGCCTATCAGGGTTCGGTAGGTGCCAAATATTTCTTTGCGCCTGACATTTCAGTAGGCGCCTCGTACACGTACATGAAAGGCAATGCCGAATTGGACAATGCACATGCCAACCAGGTCGCTCTGACTCTCAATTACATTCTTTCCAAGCGGACCCAGGTTTACCTTTCGGATGTTACGCAACGTGCCAGTTCGGGTGCGCATCCGCTGCATGAGGGTTTGTTTGATCCGAATGGCGTAGATGCCTCGAGCAGTCGAAACCAAAGCATTATTCGAGTGGGCATGCGCACGGCTTTCTAAACGTCTGGCGCGCTTTGCATTGCTTAATCCCCGTGTTATTTATATTGACGAGATACCATGAACAACACATCTATTGCTGAATCCAGGGCCGAAGATCACGCGTTGAACTCTGTTCCCGATGCCGAGCGAAAAGGCTGGGTGGCACTGAGCTGGACGACCACAGGTCTGGTTACCGGCCTGGTGCAGCTTTTTCTGGGGGCACTGATTACCTTTGTCGCCGGCTTCAAGATCGCTCTGGCGGCCGGCATTCTGGTAACGGTTGTGGGCGCCTTGATGGGCTGGGGGTGCGGGCACATCGCCTACCGCTCCGGTCTTTCTTCGACGGTGTTGTCGCGAAAATTCGGCTTTGGTGCTAAAGGCTCGATCGTTTCGTCGGTGATCTTTGCGTTCATGATCATCGGTTTTCTGGCGATCGAAAACGCCTTGCTCTATAGCGGCTTTGTGTTCTATTTCCAGCTTCAGGACACCATCACTACGCGGATTATCGTCTATGGCCTGATGACCGTGGCATGGATATTGTTGACCGCGTACGGCTTCAATCTCGTCGCACGGGTGTCGACCTATACGCTCACTGCTTTTCTGGTGGTGCTGGCTTATATCACGTATCTGGTTGTGGCGGGGTCGTCGGAGTCGCCTTCGACGGTCGTTTCATTTCCGTCGCAATTCCCCGCCAGTGCATTGATGGAGATGGGCATTACTTCGGAGTGGGACAAATTCATTTTCGCCGTCAATATGTTGATTGGCTCGGCCGGTGCGCTCGCGCTCGTGGATGCAGATATCGGGCGGTATGCCAAGCGTTCGCGCGATATCGGCATCGCAGCCCTGTTTGGCAATGTGGCGATGGATATTCTCATGCTGGCGCTTGGCGGCATCATTATGTATGCCGGCGCGCCGCAACTGGTCGCGTACTACCAGAGCAGTGGTTTGTCGTTGGAGGACGCGCAGCGTGCCACGCTGGCGAACCCGGACAGCATTACCGCCGCCTTCATTATTTTTTCAGGGGGCTTTGGTGCGCTATTGATGGTGCTCGCACAGGGCAAAACTCAGGTATTGAATACGTATAGCGCGTCGCTATCTTTATCAAACCTGGCCGATGTGTTGAGCGGATGGCGTCCGGGTCGCATCACATTCGTCGTTATTGCGAATGTCATCGGCCTTGTGATGCTCTATGGAAAGCTCCTGTCACTTGTTAATTCCTATGTGACACTGCTCGGTGTGCTGACTACGGCGTTTGCTGGCGTGATCATTGCCGATTATTTCATTGTCCGGCCGCAACAGCGAAAGCAGGGCATCGAGCCGCAGACTGTTGATGTATGCAATTACGCCGGGGTCGTGACCTCCATCATCGCGTCCGTTCTGTCGCACTGGGTTCTCAATACGGTGGTGCCGATCGAGTTTGCGACCACGGTCGTCATATGCGTGGTCGTTTATCCGGTGCTGCGTTTGTGGGTGTTGCGTCCGTCGCCGTCTCTGTCGGCAGAGGGGGCACAAGGCGCTTGATGCATTGCCGGAGTGGACGCAGGGCTGCCAGGCCCTGCGGGACCTTGCTCGATAGAGGTTTCAGGCCGGCAGCCGTGGCAGGCTGAAGCCTAGCTGCGGCGCGGGCCCGGCCGGCGCTGCCTGCCGAGGCTGGGCGGGGTCGCCATGGTGGCGGTTGAACACGCGTATGGCCTCGTCCAGCCGGTTGATGCGGGCGGAGATGTCCTGCATGGCGCTGGCCGAGTGCTCGACCATGTCGGCGTTTTCCTGCGTCAGGCGGTCTACCTGCGAGATGGCCTGGCTTACATGGGCCACCCCGGCGCTTTGCTGGGTGGCGCTGGTCGATATTTCGGTGATCAGGGCGCTGACGCGGCTTACCTCGGCCACGATCTGCTCCATCGCCAGGCCGGCCTGCTCGGCCTGGCGCGCGCCGGCCTGGGTCTTGCCGGCGCTGGCGTCGATAAGCCGCTTGATGTCGCGCGCCGCCTCGGCGCTGCGCTGGGCCAGGCTGCGCACTTCGCTGGCCACCACGGCAAAGCCCCGTCCCGACTCCCCGGCGCGCGCGGCTTCGACCGCGGCATTCAACGCAAGAATGTTGGTCTGGAAGGCGATGTTGTTGATCAGGCCGTTGATCTCGGCGATTTTTCCGGCGGACTCGGCGATGTCTTTCATGGTCTGGACCACTTCGCCCACCACTTCGCCGCCGCGGGCGGCGGCTTCGCTGGCGACGGCGGCCAGTTCATTTGCCGATTGCGCCGTCTTGGCGCTGTGCTCGACGGCGGTCGTCATCTGTTCGGCCGCGCTGGCCGTGCCTTGCAGATTGCTCTGGGTGTAGGCGGTGCGCTGCTTCAGTGCGTCGTTGCTTTGCGCGACCTGCGCATTGCCTTGCTGCAGGCCGGCCATTTGCTCGGCCACGTCGCCCAGCAGGGCGCGCAGGTTCAGGCCGGCCTGGTTGACGGCCCGCAGCGTCATGCCGATTTCGTCCACCCGGTTCATGTGCAGGTTGGCCGCGGGCTGGCCCGAGGCGATGGCCTGGGCCTGGGCCAGGATGCGCGCCAGGGGCGCGGCGATGCGAGCTTCCAGCCACAGGCCGGCGGCCGCAGCGGCCAGCAGGGGCGGGACAAAGACAGCCCAGGGCGCGCCTGCGGCCAGGACCGGCGCGGCCGCGAGAGTCGCCGCCGAGGCGGCCGCCACGGCGGCCAGGGCCAGGCGGATGCGCCAGCGCACCGGAATGACCTGGCCCAGACGGGTGCAAGCCAGAAGGTCGGTGCGCACGATCAGGCCTTTGTGAAAGGCCAGCCCTCGCGCGCGTCCGCCGCGAAACCGCTGGTACAGCGCGGCGGCCTGCGCGACCTCTGGCCGGCTGGGGCGGGTGCGCACCGACATATAGCCGATGACCTGGCCGCTTTGCCGAATGGGCGTGACGTTGGCGCGGACCCAGTAGTAGTCGCCATTGGCCCGGCGGTTCTTGATCAGGGCCGACCAGGCTTCGCCCTTGCGCAGCGTGGCCCAAAGGTCGGCGAAGGCTTCGCGCGGCATGTCGGGGTGGCGGACCAGGTTGTGGGGCTGGCCCAGCAGCTCGTCGCGGCTATAGCCGCTTACGTTGAGGAAGGCTGCGTTGGCGTAGGTGACATAGCTGTCGGTGTCCGTGGTGGACATCAGCGTGGCGTCGGAGGGGTAGTCGAACTCGTGGGCATCCATGGAAAAGCCGTCCTGCTTTTATGTACTGTGTTTATGGGTGGCGCCCGGAGCCAGCGAGAAGACGCCTTGGGCTGTTGCATGCCAAAGGATGCAAATATATATTTTGAAATACTAATATGTCAATTGAAATAACCGTGGCTGTGGCGTAAAGGCAAATCCGCGGCATGCAGGCCGCGGATTCTGCCCAGAGCATTGTCATTGTTCAGGTTGCATCGACTTGCGCCGTTCCATGGCAGCAAACAGGGACTGTTAGCTGCCCCTGTCCGGCCAATCATGCCCGGACAATGCAAGGCGCTCTTGCGCATGGAGCCGCGCTGCGAGCTTTTGACGCAAGATACGGCTGGCAATACCGCAATTGCTCAGCGCAGCGATGCAAAGTATTTGCCCGGCGAGCCTCTAGCGTGCGCCAGGCCGCCGTGCTGTCCGGCATGTCGCAGTGCGTAGGCTTATTCGCCGGCGGCTATCGGCCCCATGGGCATGGGGCTGCTGCACGACCGGCTGGGAAGCTGGGCCGCGCCTTTGCTCGGCTGCGTGGCATTGGCCGTGGCCGCGGCCGGCATAGGGCTGCTGGCTGGAAGGCGTCGGGAAATCGGCGGGGCAGGCCCCTTAGCCACGCAGGAATATCGCCCGGTCTCCCGATGCCGGGTACACCATTACGTCCATCTCGATATCGTAGATGGCTTGCAGCACGTCGGGCGTAATAATGTGATCCCGGCTGCCTCTCGCGGCGACGCGGCCGTCGCGCAGCGCAATGATGTCGTCGCAGTAGCGGCCCGCCATGTAGATATCATGCAGGATGACGACGATGCCGATGTCCTGTGTCTGCGCCAGCTTGCGCAACAGGCCAAGCACCTCGACTTGATGCCGGATGTCCAGTGCCGAGGTGGGTTCGTCCAGGATCAGGCTGCGGGCCCGCTGCGCCAGAAGCATGGCCAGCCAGACACGTTGGCGTTCGCCGCCCGATAGCGTATCCACCAGGCGGGTCGCCAGCCCGGCCACCTCGGTCATGGCCATGGCGTCCCGCACCAGGGCTCCGTCCGCATCGGCGGGCGAGCGGAAGGCGCCCAGCCACGGGTAGCGGCCCAGCCCCACCAGTTCTTCCACCGTCATTCCCGCCGCCGCGGGAATGTGCTGGGGCAGATAGGCCACTTCGCGCGCAAACTCACGTGCAGCCATGTGTTCGGCCGGCATTCCCCGCAGCACGAGCCCGCCTGTCGAAGGTTGCAGCTGGCGCGCCAGAATCCTCCCCAGCGTGGATTTGCCCGAACCATTGTGGCCGATCACGCCAAGCACGCGGCCGGCCTGGACGGCAAGCTTCAGCGGCTGCAGGATCGTCCTGCCGTCCGCCTGGAATCCGGCATCCCGCAGCTCGAGCAGGGGGGGCGCTCCGGCATGGTCCGAAACGGGGGGTAAGGAGGTCGGTTTCATCATGGCTGCTCCCGTGCAAACTGCGGCTGCGCAGTCCCGCCTGCCTGCGTACAGGTAATGCACCCGTTGGACATGTGCACGACGCGGTCTGCGACGTGGAAATAGCGGTCGTCGTGGGAAATGACGATGAGCGTCCTGCCTTCGCGCTTGAGATCGGGCAGGATCTCCGTATAGAACACGCGCCGGAAAGCGGGGTCCTGGTCAGCCGCCCATTCGTCGAAGACCAGCACGGGCCGCCGATCGAGGTAGGCATGGAGCAGTGCCAGGCGCTTGCGCTGTCCGGTGGACAAGTCAGTGGTCGAGAACCTTCCGTTGGCGATGGATACTTTGTGGCCCAGCTCGAGACGTTCGAGATAAATGGCCGCCTCGGCCACCCGGGATGGCTCCACCATCATGTCGTCGAACAGGTAGTAGTCGGCAAACACCGTGCTGAAAAGTTGGCGATATTCGTCGCGGTTGGCCGCAACCACCGGCTTGCCGTCGAGCAGGATAATGCCTTCCTGCGGTTCATACAGGCCCAGCAGCAGCTTGATCAAGGTGGTCTTGCCGCTGCCGTTTTCGCCCACCAGGAAAAGCATTTCCCCTTCTTCGACGCGCAGGTCGACAGGTCCCAGTTCGAACACGGCGGTATCCCCGCCGGCGGAGTAGGCGTAGCGCACACCGCGCATTTCTATGGAGCTCGGCGTGCGCGAGCCGGCCCCCACGGGCGCCGCGAACAGGTCGGCTTCTGGGTTGGAAAACCTCTGCGACAGCTCCGCCACGCGGCGGATGGCCACTTGCGTCTGTCCCAGCAGAGGCAGTGCGCTGATCAATTGCGTCAGCGGCCCTTTCACATACAGCAGCACGATGACGAAGCCGGACAGTACCGGTGTCCCGGCGGAAAGCTGGTGCTGCAGCGCCAGCACGATGCCTATGACGACGAAGAACAGGGCCGACCCGAAGGCATTGGCTGACATGAAGACCCGCATTGCCTGCACCCGCCGGTCGCGGATCCGTTCAATGGTGGCACGCAGGTAGCTGTCGCGCAGGACGCGCCGCCGGCGCCGGTCGATGCGCAGTTCCTTGGCGCCTTCCGTGATGGCGCGGTAATGGCGCTGCAATTCATCCTGGGCCTCGCGCGCGGCTTCGAAGCCCTTGCGTCCGCGCTGGCGGGCAGCCGCATGGGCCCAACTGCCCAATGCGATGGCTATCGCGGTCAACAGGCTGAGCATCGGGGACAGCGCTACCAGATAGGCGAAGCAGCCGAGTGTGATGGCGGCGGCGATCGCCAGGCCTGAAAAACCGAACGTAAACGTGCTGATGATGTCGATGTCCTGGTTCAACGTCGTGGTGATGCGATGCACGCGGAAACGCTCGATTTCGGCAATGGGCGCGGACAGTATCTTTTCCGAAAGGTCTTTGCGCAGTTTGGCCACGACATTCTGCCCCACCAGGCTGTTTCCCAGGTCCGAACCGATTTCGCCGGCTATGGTTATGGCGCAGAGCCCGGCGAACAGCCAGAGCAGCCCATGGACGGCGTCCTGCGGCGCATAAAGCGCGCGATTGACCGTGGCCAGCAGCCAGGCCGTGGACAAGCCGCTGGCCGCGCCCATGGCGGTGGCCAGCAGGGCTGTTTTCCAGAAGGGCTTGAGCAGGCGCATTGTTTCGCGCACCAGGGATATATGCCGCGGGGAGGCCGCCGGCTTGAAGGCATTCATTTGCTCCTCCACAAGAACCACAAGAATGCGGGGCAGCCCGCCAGCATGGCGGCCAGGCCCGCGGGAATCTGCCACGGAAAGACGGCGATGCGGCCGGCCCAGTCAGCCAGTATCATGATGGTGGCGCCGCCCAATACCGCTCCGGCCATTGCGGCGCGGGGCTGGCGCAGCCCCAGCCCGCGCATGATGTGCGGCGCCAGCAGCCCCACGAAGCTAAGCGGCCCGACCAGCAGAGTGGCGCCTGCCGTCAGCACCGCTATGATGACGAGGAAGTACAGCCTTGCCCTGAAAACATCGACGCCCAGCGCCCGCGCGCTTTCCGCGCCCAGCGGCAGTATGGCCAACCAGCGCCGCGCCGCGAGGGCGCTGGCGCAGCCCAGCGCGAGTATGCCCAGGCTGGGCAAAATGCCAGCGCTGGTGGCGCGGTAGGTCGAGCCCGACATCCAGGTCAGCAGTGCAGCCGCGCGCGGCCCGCCGCTGGCCAGCAAAAAGGCGGCGCAGGCGCTGAACAATGTGGCAAGCGCTACGCCGGCCAGCAGCACGCGTTCCGGAGAGAAATCAGTGCGCCAGTTCAGCGCGACGACAGCCGCCAGGGTCGCAAGTGAGCCCGCGCCGGCTGCCGCCAGCATGCCTGGCGCGCCGATGTCCGAGGTGAACAGCAGGGTGGCCACCACGCCCAAGGCGGCGCCGGACGAAACCCCCAGCACTTCGGGGCTGGCCAGGGGGTTGCCCGTCAGCCGCTGCAATAACGTGCCGGCCGTCGCCAGCATGGCTCCGGCAATGGCGGCCGCCGCCACGCGGGGCAGGCGCCAATTCATCAGCGTGGCCAGGCCGGTGTCGGCGAAGCCGGTCCAGCCATGCGCATCGCGCCCTATGCCCAGGGCCGCCGCCAGGCTTGCTGCGCACGCCAGCAGGCACAGCCACAGTACAGTGCGGGCGCGCAGCCTTCGTTGCAGTAGCACGCTGCGCCCAGGAAGAGGCAGGGTGTCCGTGGTGGGCAGCCTTCCCGGCCCGGACCGTTGGCGGAACAGCAGCCACAGCAGGACGGGAGCGCCCAGCAGGGCGCAGATGCTGCCCGTGGGGATGGCGTCCGCCGAGCGGCCCAGATTCTGCACGAGCTGGTCGGTGCTCCACAGCAGCAGGGCGCCAAGCAGCGGCGCAGCCCATATGCGCTGGGCAAGAGTCCGCGCACCCCACAGCCGGGCCAGGTGGGGCGCCATCAAGCCGATGAAGCCGATGACGCCCACCCATGCCACCGCCGCGGCACTGAACCCCACGCCCAGCGCAATGGCCGCCGCGCGCATGCGCGAAACATGCAGCCCCAGCGACGCGGCCTGGGCGTCGGCCAGGTTCAGCATGCTCAGGGGCCGTGCCAGCAGACCCGTACAGACGGCCAGGGCTGCGCACTGCGGCAGCAGGCGCCACACTTTCTGCCAGCCGTTCTGGGCCAGCGAACCCGTTTGCCAGACGAACAGGCTGCCGATGTTCTCGTGGTTGAGCAACGTCAGCGCGGAGGCGGCGGCGCCGCAGAACAGTGATACCACCAAGCCAGCCAGAATGACGTGTATGGTGGAAAACTGGGAGCGATGCGCGGCCGCCATGACGAGCGCGCATGCCATGACGCCGCCCGTCAATGCCACGGCTTCGGTGCTCCATTCCAGAAGCGTCGGCGCATACAGGGAGGCGGCCGCCAGCGCCAGGTAGGCGCCGGACGACACGCCGATGGTGGCCGGATCCGCCAGAGGATTGCGCAGCGCCTGCTGGAAAAGCAGGCCAGCCATGCCTAGCACGCCGCCGGCCAGCAGGCTGGCCGCGATGCGTGGCAGGGCGACCTGGGTGAATACCAGGCCCTGCACCGCGTCGGGCGCGCGCCCTCCCAGAATGGCCATCCAGTGGGACGGCGGAGCGACACTGGCCAGCGTATGCAGGGTAAGAGCCAGCGCCGCCGCGCCAAAAACGGCCAGCGCCTCCCAGCGGATGGGCCGGGGCGCGGCGGGGGGGTAAAGCGGCGTGGTTTGTTCCATCATATGACTACCCGGTGGCGCCGGCCATGCCGCCGCCCGTCATGGCGGCGGCGAGCAGGCGCGCGCAGCGCGCTGCGGACGGGGCCCCGCCCAGGGCGAAGAATGCCGGAATCATGACGGCGCGTCCATTTGCGACCGCAGGCAGGCCGCGCCACAGGGTGCTGTCGCGCAGCGATCGCAGGGCGCGCTGCGTGCGTGCGCCCTGATCCAGATACAGGATGGCGGCATCTTTCTCGCTTGCCAGCGCGGGCAAGCCGACGAGGCTGTTGCCATAGAAGGTCGAGGGGGCCGTCCAGGCATTGCGCAGGCCCAGCTTGCCGATGATGGTATCCACCCAGCTGCCCCGTCCGTACACGTAAGCCTGGGCGCCGTTCTCGTGAAGGATGGCGACGTAAACAGGACGATGGATTCCGGCGGCGGTGATCTTGCTTCGCAGTTGATCCAGCAGTGCATCGAACTCGGCCAGCCGCCTGCGCGCAAGGGCGCTGCGGCCGCTTGCCCGGCCGGCACGCAGCAGCAGTTCGAGCATGGCCGCATACGGGTCGTCCCGCGCATCGAACAGCTTCACGACATTGACGGGAGCAATGCGGCGAAATATCGGCAGCATGCCGGCCTGCCAGCTGGAAATATAAATGAGATCCGGCGCGAGGGCGGACAGCACTTCCAGATTGGGTTCGCTGCGCGCGCCCAGGTCCACGGTGCCCGCCGGCAGGGCCGGATCCGGAAGCCATTGCCGATACACCTGGAGTTCGGGCACGGCGATGGGCATGTTGCCCAGCAGCGCCAGGGTTTCGGCGGCGGCCCAATCGGTGCAGGCAACGCGCTGGCCCGCGGCGGGCGCCGCATGGGCGGCGCCTGCCAGCATCATTGCAAGCTGGCCTGCCATGCCCAGGCAAAAGCGCCGGCGCACCATCATGCCTTCCCCTAGAAGTCCGCCGAGGCGGACATCATATAGGTGCGCGGATTGCCTCGCGCCAGGCCATAGTTGGTGGATGCGCCGGCCCAATAGTTCTTGTCGAGCAGGTTCTCCACGCCGGCACGCAGAGTGACCTGCTTGTCAAGCACGCGCATGCGGTAGCGCACGCCCAGGTCGATCCGGTCCCAGCTGGGGATTTTTTGCGTATTGGCCGCGTTGTAGTATTGCGACGAGGTATAGATGTAGCGCGCCGACAGAGTCAGGCCCGGCACATTGGGCAGGTCCCACTCTGCGCCCAGGTTCAGCAGCGTGTCGGGCACGCCCACTGCCTTGTTGCCGTCGTTGGCGCCGCCGGCGGTCTTGGTGAGCTTGCCGTTGATGAAGGACACGCCGCCCAGCAGCCGCAGACCGCGCATCACTTCGCCGTAAGCGTTGATTTCCACGCCGCGATTGCGTTGCTCACCGTCCATTCCGAACATATTGGTGGCAGGATCGAGAAAGCCGCTGGGTTGCCTGATCTCGAAGTATGCGGCGGACACGCCGAAACCGTCGAACTCCGCCTTGGCGCCGACTTCGTACTGCCTGGACTTTATGGGCGCGAAGACCGTGCCCGCGTTGGCGGCGGAAGCCGGCGCGCTGGGCCCCTGGCTCAGGCCCTGGACATAGTTGCCGTACAAGGACACATGCCGCCAGGGCTTGACCAGGATGGCGAAGGCCGGCGTGTAGGCATCCTGGTCGTAAGACGTCGTTTTGTCGCCGGTGATGGCGCTGTAGTTGTCCACGTGGACGCTCTGATGCCGTACTCCCGCCGTGAACTGGACACGGTCGTCCAGCGCCGAGATAGTGTCGGCCAGGGCAATGCTGTTCAAGCGGCTGACCGAGGTTTTGGGGGCGCTGCCAGAGAAACCCGACAGGCTGGGTTTGGCCATGGCGGCCGGATCGTACAGATTCGAATTGTACGTGGCTATCACCGGGGCCAGCACGCCGGATTCCGTTTCCAGAGCGGAAGCCGACAGGTCGATGGTGTGGCGCAGGGGGCCGGTAGTCAGGCGTCCGGTCAAGCCACCCAGGAAGGTTGCCGTATCCGCATAGGTAGGCTGATAGTATTGGTTGGCACGGAAGTCGCCCGCGTTGTTCTGGATGTAGACGAAGTTGTACAGTCCAAGAAACCGGTTGCGTCGGCCGCCCGCCGCCGCATAGGCGGTAAGGTTGTCCGCCAGGTCGGCTTCGCCGCGCACCATGCCAAAGGTGTCTTCAGACTTGGCGTAATACCATGACTGTCCCAAGTCGAGCTTGTTATCCGGCGCATCGGGAATACTGAAATTCGGATTGTCGGTGTAGACCGGCCGCGTGGGATTGTCCGAACGCATGTTCTGGTATCCCAGGTCGGCCGACAGGCGCACCCGCTCACCGCGATAGTCCAGGCCCAGCGATGCAAAGCCCACGCGCTGTTGCTGGTTGTCCATGGCCGTGTCGCCATCGCGGTAGGCGCCATTGAAGCGGATGCCGAACTGCTTGTCGTCGCCCAGGCGGCGGCCCATGTCTATGGCGCTGCCGAACTGGGCATCCGACCAATAGCTGGTCGTCAGCCGGGTGACGGGCATATCGGTGGCCCGTTTGGTGACGATGTTCACCGTGCCGCCCACGGCGCCCGAAGGCGCCATGCCATACAGTAGCGCGCTCGGACCGCGCAAGACCTCGATACGATCGAACATTTCCAGGCCGCCGGTCAACTGCGGCGGCACGAGGCCGTACACGCCGTTCACTGCGATGTCCTGTGCCTGTACCGGGAAGCCGCGGATAGTCATCTGCGTGCTGTAGCTGCCGTCGGCCCAGATCGTTCGCACCGAGGCATCGTTCTTCAGCACGTCGCTGACGCTGCGCGCCTGCTGGTCTTGGATGGCTTGCGAGGTGTAGCTGGTCAGGCTGAAAGGGGTGTCCATGATGTCGCGGTTGCCCAGCAGCCCCAGGCGGCCGCCGCGCGCCACCTGGCCGCCCGCGAAGGGCGGCGGCGGGTCGTTGCGCGGCATGTCGGCGGACCCCGTGACTCTCAGGGCCGGGAGGGTCGTGACGCCGCTGGATGCCGCCTGCGGCGAACCGGCGGAGGCATTGCCGACGCCGGGCTGGGCGACAGCCTGGGCATGGAGCTGGGCGCTCCAGCAGGCGGACAAGGCCAGCGTAAGTCCGGTGCGCGACAATAGGATTCGTGCTTGGGGGAGGGACATGGCCGTTCGAAGCTCCTCTGATAGGATAGGCGCAATGGGCAAAACCGTGGCACCAGTGCTAGTGAAAATGAGAATTGGTATTATTTAATCGTACATGTCGTAACCTATGCAGCCAAATAGTGGTCGGGAACCGTCATGATTTGGCGTTTTTAATTAATTTTTAAAAGAACAAATAAAAATGGACATGATCTGGCGTGAACGCTTTTCCAAGGGCTACCGGCGGCTGGAGCGGCCGGTCATGGCGAAGCAGTACGACTACGAACATGGCAGTCGGGAGATCTGGCACAGTCACGAACAGGGCCAATTGGTGCACGCCACACAGGGCGTCGTGCGGGTGCTGACCTCGCAGGGCGCATGGGCTGTCGCGCCGCGGCAGGCGCTGTGGATAGCGCCCGGTGTGGATCACGAATTGCATATGGTCGGCCACGTGGCCATGCGCTGGCTGCGGGTCGAGCCGGACGCGGCTCCCTGGCTGTGGCCGGAGTGCCGGTATATCAGGGTGGGCACCCTGCTGCGCGAACTGATACTGGCCATGCTGGAGGATGCTCCGGCATACGAGCCTGACAGCAAGGCGGCCATGATCGTGCCGCTGCTGCTTCGCCAATTGCGGGAATCCGAGGAAATCCGTCACGGCAAGCTCCCGCTGCCGCAAGACAAGCGCCTGCGCAAGGTCTGCGAAACACTGATGCGCTCGCCGGCAAGCCACGACTCCATGGCCTTGCTGAGCGACCGCGCTGGCACCAGCGTGCGCACGCTGGGACGCCTGTTCAAGCAGGAAACCGGCCTGACCTTCGGGCAATGGCGGCAGCAATTGCGGTTGTCCGAAGCCGTCTGCCAGCTATCGCTGGGCCAGTCGGTCAGCAGCGTGGCGCAGGATATGGGCTACGCCACCGTCAACGCCTTCAGCGCCATGTTCCGCCGCGCCATGGGCGAAGCGCCGCAACGCTATATGCGCGATACGCGCGGCTGAAACTCCAGGGCCGCGCCTGGACCTGCCGGGCCGCGGCGTCCTAAACTGCGGCGCCTCGCGCCTTCCACCGCTGGTAGCCTTTCGCCCGCAGCTCGCAGGCGGGGCATGTGCCGCAGCCGTATCCCCAGGCATGCAGGGTGTCGCGCACGTTCAGATAGCAGGTGTGGGTGTCGCTGCGCAGCAGCTCTACCAGCGGGGCGCCGCCCAGCGTCTGCGCCAGTTCCCAGGTATCGGCCTTGTCCAGCCACATCAGCGGGGTTTCCAGCGTCAGGGGGCGTTCCACCCCCAGGCTCAGGGCCACTTGCAGGGCCTTCAGGGTATTGTCGCGGCAGTCCGGGTAGCCGGAATAGTCTGTCTGCGACATGCCGCCCACCAGCACGTCCAGGCCGCGCCGGTAGGCCAGCGCGGCCGCCAGCGTGAAGAACAGCAGGTTGCGGCCCGGCACAAATGTATTGGGCAGGCCGTCGGCCTGCATGGCGATGGCCACGTCGTCCGTCATGGCCGATGCGCCCAACTGCCCGAGCACGTTCACGTCCAGCAAATGGTCTTCGCCCAGGCGGGCAGCCCAATGGGGCTGCAGCGCGGCCAGGCCGTGCCGCAGCGCCGTCCTGCACGCCAGCTCGGCCCGGTGGCGCTGGCCGTAGTCGAAGCCTATGGTCTCGACGCGGCCATAGCGGGCCAGCGCCCAGGCCAGGCAGGTGGCGGAATCCTGGCCCCCGGAAAACAGGACCAGCGCGCGCCTGTGCGCCTGCGGGGACGGGCTCATGCGGCCGCCGTGGCCGCCGCAGCGTCACGGCGCCCCATGAAGCGCAGCAGCGCGTTCAGGACGACGCCGTACATGGGCACGAAGAACAGCAGGCTGACGGCCAGCTTGATGACGTAGTCCACCACGGCTATCTCCACCCAGTGCTGGGCCATGAAGGCGTTGCCGCTGCGCCAGAAAGCGACGCCGAAAAAAACAGCCGTGTCCAGCGCCTGCCCGAACGCGGAGGCCGCGGCGGGCGCAACCCACCACGGCACGTGGCTGCGGCGGATGCGGTCGAAGACCTGCACGTCCAGCAGCTGGCCCAGCGCATAGGCGGCAAAGCTCGCAAAGGCGATGCGGAACACGAAGCTGTTGAATTCGCCCAATGCGCTCAGGCCGTTGAACTGCCCTTCGTGGAACAGGACGGACACGGCGTAGGAGGCGACGAGGGCCGGCGCCATGGCGCGCGCGATGACGCGCCGCGCGTGGGCCTTGCCGATCAGGCGGACGGTAAGGTCGGTCGCCAGGAAGATGAAGGGGAAGCTGAACGCGCCCCAGGTGCTGTGAAAGCCGAACAGGTCGATGGGCAACTGTACGAGATAGTTGCTGGCGATGATGATGAAGACGTGAAACGCCACCAGCAACGCAAGCCAGCAGCGGACCCGCGGCAGCGGGTGAAATGTGGAAGCCATGATGTGCCTTTTTGATGGATGGGGTTAGGGAACCCATGTGAGGACAGCAGCGACATTATACGCCCAGGCCCGCCCGCGTGCCGCGGGCGTGGACGAATCGCCGGCATGCGTTATATACTGTGAAATATAGCGATTAGAAAGAATCGGCTACGGGTGCGCCGCGCCCGCGCCGTGCAAGGGGGCCCCGGCGCTGTCCGGGCGCGGTATTCAAACAATACTCAATAAAACGGGGAAAGAAGTGAAAAACAAGCATATGCGGCTCAGGCGCGGCCTGGGCTGGGCAGGCCTGTGCGCCATGCTGGGCGCGGCCGCGTCCGCGGCAGCCCAGCAGCAGGGCGTCGAGCAGTCCAAGTCCGGCAGCGTATTCACGTTGGGCACGGTAAACGTCTACGGCATCAAGGAAACGGAGGCGCAGAAGGCGGAAACGCGCATCGACCGAGACCAGATCCAACTGCTGGAAAAGAACGACATCGGCGAGGCGCTGAAGATGGTGCCTGGTGTTTTCTACACGCCGCCCGGCGGCGGGCGCTATGAATCGGGCATCGTCATGCGCGGCTACAGTCTGCGCGAAGTGCCCATCTTCATGGACGGCGTGCCAGTCTATATTCCCTATGACGGCTATTCCGACCTGGGCCGCTTCACCACGGCGGACGTGTCGTCGATACGGGTGGCCAAGGGCTACAGCTCGGTCATGTACGGCCACAACACCATGGGCGGCGTCATCAACATCGTCAGCATGCGGCCGCGCTCCGAGCTGGACGTCGACGCGACCGCGGGCTTCGGCAGCGGCGGCACAAAGCAGGTGAACGCCAACGTGGGCACCCTGCAGGACAACTGGTATCTGCAGGCCGGCGTGTCGTATTTCGAGCGCGACTATGTGCGCCTGTCCGAGCCCTATGTGGGCGTCGATGCGCTGAACCGGGACGTGGATTCCAGGCGCTACAACTACCATACCGAAGACCGCCGGGGCAGCGTCAAGATCGGCTACATCCCGAACGCGGCAGACGAATATGTGCTGAGCTATTCCCGGCAGGAGGCCAGGAAATTCCCCACCAACGATGGCGACGGCTTCAAGCCCACCGAGTGGGAATGGCCGGCCTGGGACCGGGAAACCGTATCCTTCGTGTCCAATACCCGTTTCCTGAACGACAAGTTCTACGTCAAGCCCCGCGTCTATTACGACAAGTTCAAGAACACCATGGACTGGTGGCGCGGGCAGCCCAAGGGCAGCCACTACGATGACTCCGCCTTCGGCGCATCGCTGGAACTGGGCACGGACATCATCGACCGGCACGAGATCAAGCTGATGTTCAGCTACAAGGACGAGCAGCACAAGTCCTTCGACACCGACATCTACTCCGGCGACCTGCTGGCCGACAGCAACCAGAAGGTGAAGCAGAAGTTCTATTCCGTGGCGCTGGAGGACACCTACACCATCAACCAGCAATGGCAGACGCAGGTGGGCGCCATCTATACCCGCCGCACCGCCGACGCCATGGGCCTGGGCTCGAATATCCGCGACTTCCTGAACCAGCATCCGCAGGACGGCAATGTGCTGAACCCGTCCATCGATACCTTCGACCCGCAGATCGCCGTGTTCTTCAAGCCGGCGGCGAACCATACCTTCCGGGCCAGTATTTCCAAGAAGACCCGCTTCCCGTCCTTCAAGCAGGCATACTCGAACTTCGGCAACGAGTTCGTCAGCTGCCCCGGCAGCATGCCGGACTGCGGCCCGCAGGGCAGGGCGGAGGGCATCACCCTGCAGAATCCCGGCCTGAAGCCCGAGCAGGCCTTGCACTACGAGCTTGGCTACGAAGGCCGGCCGCTGGACGGCCTGCGCGTGGAGGCCAGCGTCTACTACAGCCGCAGCAAGGACGCCATAGACCGCACGGATTATGACTTCACGTCTTACCCCGGCTATGCCGTCAGCCAAAGCGTCAACGTAGAAGGCATCACCGAGCGCAAGGGCTTGGACCTGGGCATGTTCTACGAGCTGTCGCCGAAGTTTGGGCTGGGCGTTTCCTATGCCTATCTGCACATGCGCAACAAAGACGACCCAGGCTACCGGTTTGCCGACATGCCGCGCCATTTCGGCCTGGCCTATGCCGAAATCCGCCCGACCTCCTGGCTGGGCATCATTCCGTCGGTGGAGTTCCGCAGCAACAGCTACGCCGACTCCGAGGGCGAGAACCGCAACGGCGGCTACGGCATCACCAACCTGAAGTTCGAGCTGACGCCGCCCGCATGGAAGAATGTCGCCATCAACCTCGGCGTGGACAATCTGTTCGACAAAAACTACGCGCAGTTCGACGACCAGTTCCCCAGCCCGGGCCGCATGTATTACGCCACTGTGCGCTTGCGCTACTGGTAAGACAACAGGCATTGCGGTAATAGAAAAGGCCGGAAACAGTGTTTTCGGCTTTTTCATCGTCCGGCCATCCCGAGACGAGCACGCGCATCATGGCGCGGCAAGCGGGCGTCAGCCTGCGCAGCTCCAGGCCTTTCTGTCGTGGAGCGTTCCAGATCGACTCAAGATAGCGGATAAGGGCTTCCCGGTCTAGATCGACTCGAGGTAACGGATAAGCGCTTCACGGTCTTGGGCCGGCAGCTTGCGCACCGTCTCGCGCGAAGCGGCGGCTTCGCCGCCGTGCCACATGATGGCCTCCAGCAGGCTGCGGGCGCGACCGTCATGCAGGTAGCCTACATTGGGGTTGACCTTTTGCGCCAGGCCTATGCCCCACAGCGGCGGCGTGCGCCATTCACGTCCGTTGGCGCGGTAGTCGGGGCGGCCGTCGGCCAGGCCGTCGCCCATGTCGTGCAGCAGCAGGTCGGTATAGGGGCGGATCAGTTGGTTGGCCAGAAAGGGCAGCGACGCCTTTTTCCCCGTCCGCATTTCCGGGATATGGCAGCTTGCGCAGTGCGCCTGCCTGAACAGCCGGGCGCCGCGCAGCACTTGCGGGTCGTCCATGCCGCGGCGGGCCGGCACCGCCAATGCGCGGTGGTAGAACACTGTGGCCGACAGCTCGGCCTGCGACAATTCCGTCGCTTCGGTTTCGGACGCGCGGCCGGAAGGGGCCTTCCGACAGGCGGTCTGTGCGGCGGTGCAGTTTTCATGCGGCGTCTCGGGCGTGGTGATGCCCAGGTCGCCGTTGAAGGCATTCGCCACCTGCTCCGTCAGTGTCGCGACGTTCGCCTTCACGCCGAAGCGGCCGATGGCTTCCTTCTGGCCGACAGCGTCCCAGACGATGTTGACGCGGCCGCGTATGCCGGCGGGCTTGGCCTGGTCCTGCAGCGCCAGCAGGGTCTCGTCGGGAACGGCTTCCAGCAGGCCCAAGCCATAGACCGCGGGACCGATGCGCGGCGAGACCAGAATATCGTTTCCCAGCGGTCCATAGGCCAGCGCCTTGAAATGGACGGAAGGTTTGCGCAGGCTCAGCCGCGTGCCGTCGGCGAATGTCTCGGTGTGTTCTTCATACAGCAGGTAGCCTATGCCTTCGCCGGGCACGCCCGGCACGCCGTGCTCGTTGAGCTGGTCGCCGTAGGCGGGATGCGGTTTCGGACCGCCGTGCGGGCCGTTGCCGGGTATGCTCAGGCGCAGCAGCATGGCACGCATGGCGCCGCGCTCATGCTCGGGGGCGTTGCCCCGGCCGTTCCTGGCATGGCAGGAAATGCACGAGATGCGGTTGTACAGCGGACCCAGGCCCGCCGCGCCGCCCCTGGCCGGCGCTATCACCCAGGACTGGCCGAACATGGTGCGCCCCAGCGCGAAAACATTGCGGCTGACATCGCCCATCGCGGGGCTGGGCTGCGAATAGGCCTCGCGCGTTTCGCCGAACACGGTCGAGGCGCCGGCGCTGAGCGCATTTGCGCCGGCCGCACCTGCGCCGGTCGCGCCGGCTCCGCCCGGACAGATCAGCGTGGCGGCGGCAAACAGGCCTGCCGTCGTGTGTCGCCACTTCAATTCGCCGCACCACCGATGCCGGGCTGCGCGTCGATCATCTGCTGCGCAATCCGCATCGCCTGCCGGCGATTGCGGGCGACCTGCTCCGCCCAGCCGCGCAGCAGGTCCGCATTGGCATCGGGCTTGTCGGCGAATTCGAAGTTCGACACGAAACGGCCGGAAAGCGCGTTTGCCTGTTGTTCGGTAATCGGAAGCTTGGTAACGAGCTTGCGCGCCCGGTCCAGCTTCGCCCGCATCGCCTGGTTGCCGGCGGCGGCCCGTTCGGCCTTGGCCACCGTGGCCAGCGCCGCGCGCAGACGCTCATGCTGGTCGGTCACCATGACGTCGTACAAGGCATTATTCAGCCCCTGGCGCTCCTGCGCGAGCTTGTTGTCGAACTCGAAGGGCATCACTTTCGCCGCCTGGAACGGGTCGTAGTAGCCTTCAGGCTTGCCGGCATAGACGGCCGGGCGCACCGGCAGCCGGCGCATATCGGGGTGGAACAGCAGTTTCTGTCCGTCGTCGGACAGCACATATTCGGCGAACGTCCTGGCGGCATCAGGGTGGGGCGCATCCTTGAAGACGCCGACATGGGCGGGGGAATAGCCGGTCACGCCCGGATAGACGAAAGTGATGGGCGCCCCGTCGTCGATGGCTGCCCTGATGAAGAAGTCCAGGGAGACGGCGACGCTGACCCGCCCCTTGGCGATGCTGCGCGAGTCGTTCGGCGCGTCTGCGTTCGGCGGGCGAGCGTTGCTGCCGATTTGCTGCAGCAGCGTCCAGCCCTTTTCCCATCCATAGCCTTGCGCCAGAATCTCGACTAGCGGCGGGGCAAAGCCGGCCCTGCTCGGTATGGGAAATATCAGCTCGTCCCGCCAGCGCGGATCGGCCAGGTCTGTCCACTGCGTGGGTTGCGGCAGCTTTTTTTCCCGCAGGCGCTTTGCATTGACGGCAAAGCCGAAACCTGCGATTTCGGTCGCCGCATAAAGCCCGCCGGGGTCCGAGATCGGAAAGCCGCCGACTTTGGCCGGCAGCCCGGCCATGTCTGCCGGAAGCCGTTTGAAGGCGCCTTTTCGTGCCAGCTTTGCGAAGGCGCGCTGGGCGGGAGCCCAATAGACATCGATATGGCCCGGGTTCTCCTCTGCGTAGCTCATCGCGTCGCCCGAGCGGCGCCAGATGATTTCCACACGCGTGTCCGGATGGGCTTTTTCAAACCCCGCCTCGACGAGCGAGACCAGTTCTTCCGGATAGCTGGTCATTACGACGACGCTTGGGGGCGGCGATTCAGCCGCCGCGGGCAGAGAGCACAGCGCCAGCAGGGCGGCGGCAAAGAACGCTGGAAATATTTTCCCGCGGCGAGGACGGTTTGTGTGTCGCATGGTCGGCCTGGATAAAAACAAGGGGCTGGGCGCAAAGAAGTTGCATGCCAGCGGGGAAAGCCCCGTAGGCTGGTCCCGGGCAACCGGTATATTCACATAAATATAGCGGTGCGTAAATTGGGCGGCGGCATAAACCCCTTTACAATTGCACCCAAGGTGGGGGGGCGCGAAGGCCATGGCGTCCCGCCGGCATGTGGATAAACGGATTCCGCCAGGACCTGGAGAGTGTCATTTATAAAGCCTACGTTCTTCTGTTGTTGACGACATTGTTTTGGGCGGGTAATTCCATCGCCGGAAAATTCGCCGTCGGCCATGTTTCGCCCATGGTCATCGTCATCCTGCGCTGGGCCAGCGTGATGGTGGCGCTATCCCTCCTCAACAAGAAGCAGATTGCCGCCGACTGGCCGAAGATGCGGCCGCGGCTGGCCTATTTGCTGACGCTGGGAGTGCTGGGCTTCACTGTTTTCAGTGTTGCGCTTTACTACGCCCTGATTTACACCACCGCGATAAACGGCAGCATCCTGCAAGGTGCCCTGCCGCTGTTCGTTTTCCTGGCCAGTTTTGTCCTCTTTTCCAGCCGCATAGGCCGGGAGCAGGCGCTGGGGTTCCTGCTCTCTTTCGCGGGAGTGATCGTCATCGCCATGCGTGGCGAGCTGGCCAATTTGCTGTCCCTGAGCGTCAATTTCGGCGACGCGCTGGTGGTGGTTGCCGTGCTTGCCTACGGTATCTATACCGCGGCGTTGCGCAGCAAGCCCCGCGTGCACTGGACGAGCCTGATGTTCATTCTGTGCCTGGGGGCCACGCTGGCCTCCCTGCCCATGCTGGCTTTGGAGGCAGCGCAAGGGGCAACCATGCTTCCGGACGCGCAGGGCTGGCTGGCAGTGGCCTACATCATCGTATTCCCGTCTCTTCTGGGTCAGGTCTTCTATATTCGCGCTGTGGAACTGATAGGCGCGAACCGGGCCGGCCTGTTCGTCAACCTGCTGCCCGTCTGGGGCGCGCTGCTGGCGGTCTGCCTGGTCGGCGAGGCATTCCACTCTTATCACGCGGCCGCGCTGGCGATGATTCTGGCGGGAATCGGCCTGGCCGAGTATGGCGGGCGAAAGTTGGGCAGGCAAGGAAAAAGCATTTCTTGACCGGCCCCGGCGTTCCCCCTTGCCGGGGGCCATTCTTGTCATGCCGAGATGGCCGTCGCCTCTCCTTCCTGGCCCAGGAACCCTCCGCTTTGATGGCGCCACAGCCGGGCGTAGACGCCGTTCATCCGCAATAGTTCGGCATGGCTTCCCTGCTCGATGACGCGGCCCTCGTCCATGACGATGAGACGGTCCATGGCGGCGATGGTGGAAAGGCGATGGGCGATGGCGATCACGGTCTTGCCTTGCATCACCTGGTTGAGGCTTTCCTGTATGGCGGCTTCGACTTCCGAGTCCAGGGCGCTGGTGGCTTCGTCCAGCAGCAGGATGGGGGCGTTTTTCAGCATGACGCGGGCGATGGCGATGCGCTGGCGCTGGCCGCCCGACAGCTTGACCCCGCGTTCGCCCACCAGCGTGTCGTATCCGCTGCTTCCGTGCGCATCGCTTAGCTGCCGGATGAATGTATCGGCCTGGGCGCGGACGGCGGCGGCGTGGATCTCGTCCCCGGTGGCGTCGGGGCGCCCATAGGCGATGTTGTCGCGGATGGATCGATGCAGCAGCGAGGTGTCCTGCGTGACCATGCCGATGGCGCCGCGCAGGCTGTCCTGCGTGACTTTGGAAATGTCCTGTCCGTCTATGCGGATCTGCCCGTCCTGCGCATCATAGAAGCGCAGCAGCAGGTTGATCAGGGTGGACTTGCCCGCGCCGGAACGGCCGACCAGGCCGATCTTCTCGCCGGGGCGCACTGTCAGGCTCAGGCCGTCGAGCACCTGGCGTTCGCCGTTGTAGTTGAAGGACACCTTGTCGAACACGACTTCGCCGCGCGTCACCGCCAGCGCGCCGGCGTTCGGCGCGTCCCGGACCTTCAGGGGGCGCGTAAGCGTGGCGATGCCGTCCTGCACAGTGCCGATGTTTTCGAACAGCGAGGTCATCTGCCACATGATCCAATGAGACATGCCATTGACGCGCAAGGCCATGGCCGTGACGGCGGCCACCGCGCCGGTGCCGATCTCGCCGCCATGCCACAGCCACAGGGCATAGCCGCCGGCCGCGCAGATCAAGGCCGTCACCAGGGCCTGGTTGACGATCTCGAACTGGCTGACCAGGCGCATCTGCCGATAGCCCGTGTCCTTGAAGTCCTCCATCGCGGCGCGGGCGAAGCGGGCCTCGCGCTGGGTGTGCGAGAACAGCTTGACGGTGGTGATGTTGGTATAGGCGTCGGTCACGCGCCCGGTCATGGACGATCGGGCGTGGGCCTGCTCTTGTCCGACCCTGCCCAGGCGCGGCACGAAATACAGCATGGTCAGGCCGTACAAGGCTATCCAGCCGACGAAGGGCAGCATCAGCCTCGCATCGAAGCCGGCCGCAAGCGCGACGATGGTGACGAAATACACGCCGATGCCCAGCACCATCTCGCAGAAAGTCATCAGCACCTCGCGCACGGCCAGCGCGGTCTGCATGACTTTGGTGGTGACGCGTCCCGCGAACTCGTCCGAGAAGAACGACAGGCTCTGCCGCAGCATCAAGCGGTGGAAGTCCCAGCGCAGCCGCAGCGGCAGGTTGATGGCCAGCGCCTGGTGCTGCACCATGGTGCGCAAGGCCACCAGGCCCACGCTGGCCAGCAGCACGGCGCCGATGCCCAGCAGCACGCGGCGCTCTTGCGCGGAAGCCGGCTCGCCGGCGTGCCAGACCGAGAGCAGGTCCACCACCTGTCCCAGGAAGGCGAACAGCCAGGCCTCGTAGATCGACACGCCTGCGCTGAGCACCGCCAGCGCGGCGATGTAGCGCCGCGAACCGCGCGTGCACGCCCACAGGAACCGGAACAGGCCTTCGGGCGGCACTGGCGCGTCATCGGGCGGAAAGGGATCGAGCAGATATTCGAATTTGCGAAGCACGCTGGGCTCCAAAAAAACTTGTCTATCGGTAAGGTTGTGCCGCGGGAGCCTGGACTCCATCACTGTGCCCGGGCGTGGCGCGCTTTACGCCGCCGAGCGTACCGGCAGGCCAAGCATACGCTGTGACGACAGGCGCACGGCTCGACGCCATCGGGTAGGAATCCGGTTTTGTTGCGCGAAAGCACTATTTTCCAGGAAAACGCGGCGGGCGGTTTGGGCCGTATGTGCATCAAGCCGGGGCATGGCCTGGACGCTTGCGTAATATGGTCCCGGCAATGAGGTCGTGCGTGCGTTATTGCTGATGTCAATAGCGGCTATTGGCCAGGCCATATTGTGGCGGTATGCGCGCCAGGCTAGTATCGGGGAAAAAGCACAACTATCGAAAAAAGCGCGCGTGCGGGACAAAGTGCGCACGAATCGGCGGCGCGGCTGCGCAAGGCCCGTCATGGCCGTGAATGCCAAAGGAGGCAATAATGCTGGCGCTTTATCATCACGGGTCTTCCGTCTGCGCCGCCAAGGTGCGGTTTCTTCTGGAAGAAAAGGGGCTCGAGTGGCAGGGGCATTATGTGGACGTGCTCAAGGGGGAGCAGTTCTTGCCCGGCTATCTGGAAATAAATCCCAAGGCCCTGGTGCCCGCGCTGGTGCACGATGGAAAAATCGTGGTCGAGTCCACCCTGATCTGCGAATATCTCGACGAAGTATTTGCCGACAGGCCGCTGAAGCCGGCCAGCGCATACGACAAAGTGAAAATGCGCTTGTGGACGAAGGCGGTGGACGAGGTCATACACCCGATTTGCGGCGAGATCACCTTCGCATCGTGCCATCGGCATATTGTCCGCAGGCTGCCGCCCGCCGAACTGCAGAAATTCCTGGAAAGCACGCCGGCCATGTCGGTTACCGGGCATTGGCACGAGCGCAAGAAGGAATTGGTCACTCTGGGGTTCGAGGCCGCCGGCATCGACTCGAAGTTCCGCATCTACGACAGCTACCTCCAGAAGATGGAAGACACGCTGGCGACGCAGCAATGGCTGGCCGGCGACACATTTTCCTTGGCGGATATCGGCATGGCGCCGTACGTGAACCGGCTTGCCATGCTGAGCATGTCCGGGATGTGGACGCAGTCCCGGCCGAACGTCACAAGGTGGTTCGACGCAATACGGCAAAGGCCGACGTTTCAATCGGCGTTCATCAAATGGTGTCCCGACGACCTTACGGATGATCTGAAGACTTTCGGCGCGCAAAGCTGGCCCGAAGTTCAGCGCATGCTGCGCAGCCCGGGGTAGGTGGGGCAGGCGCCGGCCCCGGGGCCGCAAAAAGGGGGGAGATATATGGCTTGAAAAGGTGTGGCATGTTGCTTGCTCTTTCCACCCGACGGCGAGAAATTTGGAATAGTTCACGTCCAATCGTTTTCGTCCTCGGGGAGCGGCTGTGTCTTTGTGGCGGCCGCTTGGTGTATCGGCAAACCTGGACAAGAGACTCACATGCTCACAGAATCTGTACAGACGCGCTCACGGTTGGCATATGCCCTGTTTGCGCTGCTCAACCCCATACCATTCGGCTTCTTCGTCGCGGCGCTGATCTTTGATGTCGTCTATGCATCCAGCGCCAACGTGCTTTGGGTCAAGTCGGCGGCATGGCTCAATGCGATCGGGCTGGTCTTCGCGATCATTCCCCGGCTGATCAATCTAGTCCATGTCTGGATTCCGGCAAGCCGCAGCGCCCGTGTCGAGAAGCTGGACTTCTGGCTCAATCTGCTTGCCATTGCGGCTGCAGTCGTCAATGCTTTCGTGCACAGCCGGGATGCCTATGGCGTCGTGCCTGAATCTGTCTGGCTTTCCGCCGTGACCGTGGCGCTGATCTCCATCGGCTTTATTATCAGCGCATGGCACCATGCCGCGCTGCCGGGAGGCCGCCATGCATAAAGAAAAATTTGCCAAGGCATGCGCGGTGGCGCTGGTGGCGGTATTGGCGGGCTGCGAAAAGGCAAGCTACGAGCCGGCGCAGCAGTCGGGCGCGAATCCGCCGCTTCCCAAGGCGCAAAGCTTCTTTGTGCCGCCAATGAATGTTCCCGAGGGAACAGGCTGGGCCGAAGATGAAAAGCCGGCCGTTGCGGACGGGCTGCAAATCGAAAAGATCGCATCGGGCCTGATGCATCCCCGCCAACTCTTGACCTTGCCCAGTGGCGATGTGCTCGTGGTCGAGGCCAACGGGCCGGGCGCCGAACCCGTCACGTCGCCCAAGCAGATGATCGCGGGCATCGTCAAGAACCGCTCCGGCAAGGGCGGCAAGGGCGGAAATCGCATCACGCTCCTGCGCAAGACGGCCGGCCAGGAAGGCGAGTGGGAAAAGCACGTTTTCATTGAAAACCTGCATTCTCCATTCGGCGTGCAACTGGTCGGCGACACGCTGTATGTCGCCAACACCGACAGCATCGTGAAGTATCGCTACACCCCGGGCGAGACGAGGATGTCCGATCCCGGCGTGGCGTTCACGGACCTGCCCGGCACCATCAACCACCATTGGACGAAGGCGCTGCTGGCCAGCCCCGACGGCACCAGGCTTTATGTGGGCGTGGGCTCGAACAGCAACATCACGGAAAACGGCCTGGACAACGAATATCGGCGGGCGAATGTGCTTGAGGTCGATGCGCAGACCGGCGCGAGCCGCATCTACGCGTCCGGCATCCGCAACCCGACGGGATTGGGCTGGGAGCCGGCGACCGGGCGGCTGTGGGCGATCGCCAACGAGCGCGACGAGATCGGCGCCGATCTGGTGCCCGACTACCTGACATCTGTTCAGGAGGGCGGGTTCTATGGCTGGCCCTATAGTTACTACGGGCAGCACGTCGACACGCGCGTCCAGCCCCAGAGGCCGGATCTCGTGGCCAAGGCCATTCGCCCGGACTACGCGCTGGGCTCTCATGTGGCGCCCCTGGGTCTTTGGTTCTACCGGGGCCGCAGCCTGCCCGAGAAATACCATGGCGGGGCTTTCGTCAGCGAGCACGGAAGCTGGGACCGCAGCCCATTGAGCGGCTACGACGTGGTCTATGTGCGCTTCAAAGACGGCAAGCCCGAAGGGGCGCCGGAACCGGTCGTCACCGGTTTTGCGTCGGCCGACCAAAAGACCCTGAAAGGCGCGCCGGTTGGCCTGGTCGAGGACGCCGAGGGTGCCTTGCTCATCGCGGACGACGTCGGCAACACCGTCTGGCGCGTCTCGGCGCGCGACGCCGGCGCGCCCGCATCGCGTTGAGCCGGCGCCATACCCTCTGTCGGGGGCAGGCGCATGCCTGCACGAGCCATACGTGCCTGGCCCTGCTTGCCTCGTTGCCCGGTCTGGGGGCCGCCCAGGAGACCGCCCCTGTGTCGCTTGCGCCCATAACGGTGCAGGCGACGCGGCTGGGAGCGTCGGTCATCGACACGCCGGCGTCCGTCGATATGATCGACGGATCCCGCCTGCGGGCGCGCCAACCCGGCGTCAATCTCTCTGAGGGGCTTGCCGGCGTGCCCGGGCTGCAGCTGCAGAATCGCCAGAACTATGCGCAGGACATGCAGCTGTCGATCCGAGGCTTCGGCGCGCGCTCCAGTTTCGGCGTGCGGGGGGTGCGCCTTTATGTGGACGGCATCCCGGGCACCATGCCTGATGGCCAAGGGCAGACATCCAACATCGACATCGCGTCGGTGGACCATGTAGAGGTGCTGCGCGGCCCGTTTTCCGCGCTGTATGGAAACTCCTCCGGCGGAGTGGTGCAGGTGTTCACCGAAGAGGGCGCAAGGCCGCCCGAGCTGGCGGCCGATGTGTCGGCCGCCAGCCATGGGACGTGGCGCTATGGCTTGCGGGCATCCGGCGCCAGCGAAAGCGCGCCGGGCCTGGTGGACTACAACGTAAGCGTCAGCCGCTTCACCACCCAGGGGTACCGCGATCACAGTGCCGCGCGCAAGAACCTTGGCAACGCGAAGCTGGGGATACAACTTGACGACGCCAGCCGGCTGACGGTCATCGCCAACAGCGTGGACCTTGCCGCGCAGGATCCGCTGGGGTTGAGCCGTTCGCAGTTCGAGTCGGATGGCCGCGCCGCGACCGCGCAGGCCGGGACATTCAATACACGCAAGACGGTGCGGCAGACCCAGGGCGGACTGACTTACGAGCGGGATGTCGGTGCGGACAATTCCCTGCGCGCCATGTTCTATTACGGCCGGCGCGATACCGTGCAGTACCTGGCGATTCCGGTGGCCGCGCAGCAGCCCCGCAGCAGCGCCGGCGGCGTGATCGACCTTGCGCGCGACTACGGCGGCGCGGACCTGCGCTGGACATCCCGCCTGTCGGTGGCGGGGCGGCCGCTGACCCTTATAGGCGGCCTGTCATACGACAGCATGGTCGAGCAGAGAAAGGGATACGAAAACTATACGGGCAGTCCCGCCGCGCCGGCGTTGGGCACGCGGGGCAGTTTGCGGCGCGACGAGACCAACCGGGTCTACAGCCTGGACCCGTACATGCAGTTGTCATGGCAAGCCGCGCCCGAGTGGGCGGTGGATGCGGGGCTGCGCTACAGCACGGTTTCCTTTGATTCCGACGACCACTATGCCAGCCCCGGCAACCCGGACGACAGCGGCAGTGTGCGCTACCGCAAGGCTTTGCCGGTCGCGGCCATCCGCTATATGCCGGCGCAAGACACCACGTTCTACGCGTCGTATGGCCGCGGTTTCGAGACGCCGACGCTCAATGAGCTGTCATACCGGCCGGATGCGCAGCCGGGCATGAATTTCGGCTTGCGCCCCGCCCTGAGCGACAACGTCGAGCTGGGCGTCAAGAAAGAAATTGCCGGCGGCTTGCTGACCGCGGCGGTCTTTCGCAGCGACACGCGAGACGAGATCGTGCCCGCCGCCAGCCTGGGAGGGCGCACATCGTATCGCAACGCGGGGCGGACGCGGCGGGATGGCGTGGAGCTGGGGTGGAGCGCTCGATTCGCCGGCGATGCGCGCGTCCAGCTTTCCTATTCCTGGCTGGACGCGCGCTACCGGGAATCCGTGTCCGATGCCATCCGCGCGGGCAGCCGGATCCCCGGCACGGCGCGCCAGGCGGCTTACGCAGCGGTGGCCTGGGAGCCGAAAGAGGGCTGGCAGGCCGGTGTCGAGGGGAGATACCTGGGAAGCATTGCCGTCGATGACGCCAATTCGGACGCCGCTCCGGCGTACTTCGTCGCCGCGCTGAGCACCGGCTATGTCTGGCGCGCGGGCGCGTGGCAGGTTCGGGCCTACGGCCGGGTAGACAACCTCTTTGACCGGCAGTATGCGGGTTCGGTCATCGTGAATGAGGGAAATGGCCGCTATTTCGAGCCTGCGCCCGGCCGGAGCTGGAGCGCCGGCATCGGCGCCACTTACTCGTATTGATCAGGCAAGGTTCGCCAGAGTCTCTGTGCCGCGCGGGCAGACGCGTTGTCATCAACGACCGGGCCTGCATCACTTTGATGTGAACCAGTCAGGCTTCCTGCGTGGACAGGCCGGCCTTTATGTTGGCCTTTATGTTGGTCTTTATCCAGATGGCTGTTGCCGGCTGCCGTGGATTGCCAAGTGCATGGCGTTATATCATACCGGCATTGCAAAATTCGGCCGGCAGGGCCCGGGACCCGCACTCGGGCCCCGGCGCCGCCGCGGCTTTCAGGGAATCCAGGCATGACCATGGAAATAATGCTGGTGTTGGGCATCGCCCTGGCGGCGATCGTGCTGTTCGCTACGGAAAAGCTGCGCATGGACACGGTGGCGCTGCTGGTGCTGGGCGGCCTGGCCGTCGCGGGGCTGGTGACGCCCGAGCAGGCCGTCAGCGGTTTCAGCAACCCGGCCACGATCACGGTGGCGTCCATGTTTGTGCTGGCCGCCGGCTTGCAGAACAGCGGCGCGCTGTCGGGCATAGGCCGCCTGCTCGGCCGCGCAAAGTCCCCCTTCCTGTTTCTGCTGGCGCTGTTCGCCGTGCTGGCGGTGGTGGCGCCCTTCGTCAACAACACCGCCATCGTGGCGGTCTTCATGCCCATCGTGATGGCGGCGACCGCGGGCATCGGCATGCCGGCCTCCAAGGCGCTGATTCCGCTGTCCTATGTGTCGCAGATGGCCGGGGTATGCACCCTGGTCGGCACCTCGACCAACCTGCTGGTCAACGGCATGGCGAAAGACCTCGGCCATCCGGGTTTCAGCATGTTCGAGTTTACGCCGCTGGGGGTGATCTGCATGGCGGCGGGTTGTCTTTACCTCCTGACCATCGGGCGCTGGCTGCTGCCCGATACCAGCGCTTCCCAGCTGGTGGAGAATCACGAGCTGGGCAAGTATGTGACCGAGCTGCGGGTGATGCCGGACTCTTCGCTGATCGGCGTCTCGGTGGAAGAGGCCAGGCTGGGCGAGACTTTCGACGTGTATGTGCTGGAGCTGCTGCGCGACGACGAGCACGTGTGGTCGCCGCGTTCGCAGGTGCTGCAGGAGGGCGACGTGCTGCTGGCTCGCGGGGACTGGTCCAAGCTGGACGAGTTGCGCCAGGAGGCCGGGCTGGAGCTGAATCCGCAATTCAGGCGGCGCCTGCGCCGCATGTCGGCGGGCGGCGACGAGGCGTCCGAGCCCGTGTCGCAAGTGCTGACCGAGGTGATGATCGCGCCGCGCTCGCGCGTGGTGGGCAGTACCTTGACGACGCTGGACTGGCGCTGGCAGCATGACGCCATCGTATTGGCCATACATCGGCGCGGCCAGGTCTTGCGCGAACAGCTCAAGGATGTAAGGCTGAACGTCGGCGATGTGCTGCTGATGCTGACGACGGAGCCCGAGATGAGCGCGCTGCGCCAGGACAGCAACCTCATCGTGCTGTCGGAGCGCGAGGCGCAGCCGCCCCGCGGCTGGCGCGCACCCTTCGCGCTGGCGACCATGGCGGCGGTGGTCGCCGTGTCCGCCGTGGGCTGGCTGCCGATTTCCATCACCGCGCTGGTCGGTGCCGTGGCCATGACGCTGGCGGGCTGTCTCGATGCCGACGGCGTCTACGATGCCATTGACTGGCCCATCATCATCCTGCTGGCCGGCCTGATGCCGCTGGGCGCGGCCATGAGCGAAAGCGGCGCCGCCGAATTCATCGTGCAGAACACCATAGGGCTGGTCCGGGAGGCGGGACCGCTGGTGGTGCTGACAGTGCTATACCTGATGGCATTGCTGCTGACAGAGTTCATGAGCAATGCCGCGGCGGCTGTGCTGCTGACCCCCATCGGCATGTCCACGGCCAGGATGATGGAGGTGGACCCCACACCTTTTCTCGTCGCGGTGACCTTCGCGGCCTCCACCAGTTTCTCCACGCCCGTGGGCTATCAGACCAATACCATGGTGTACAGCGCCGGCGGCTATCGTTTCGTGGATTTCCTGAAGGTGGGGCTGCCGCTGAACCTGATTTTCTGGGCGTTGGGGGTGATTTTCATTCCCCGGTTCTGGCCCTTCTGAGGGTTTTCAATCGTTCATGGACGTTGATTCGTGCACCCGACAAAACAAAAGGCCCAGACTGAAGTCTGGGCCTTTAAAATTCTGGAGCGGGAAACGAGTCTCGAACTCGCGACCTCAACCTTGGCAAGGTTGCGCTCTACCAACTGAGCTATTCCCGCATTACCAAATTCTCTGCTTTAGGTCAGCGTTTGTATTACCGCCCCAAGCAAGTTTGCCAGTATAAGCCATTTTTTCCGGCCTTGCAAATCGCTTTGGCTTGCCGCAATTGCTGTACAAGCCCTGCGCTTTGCCAGGCCAAGACTGGCTTGCCTGCCTTCCTGGATAAACCCAACTAAAGTAATATCCCGGAAAGGCCGAAATCATACCATAAATTTTCCGGCGCGCATTGACCTCTTCTTTCTTAACGGACCACGCCTTGCTGTCAGTTTCCCTGGACGAAAACCTTGCTCCCTTCAACACGCTGGGGCTGCCGTCGCGCGCGGCGTCGCTGCTGCGTTATACCGCGGCGGACCAGTTGCCCGACCTGACCGAACTGGCACGGCAGCATGAAAACCTGTTCGTGCTGGGCGGCGGCAGCAATGTGGTGCTGGCCCCCGTGTTGAAGGCGCTGGTGGTGAAGGTGGAGTCGCGCGGTGTGCGGATATTGGACGAGGACGGCAAGGGCCGCGTCATCGAGGCGCAGGGGGGCGAGGTCTGGCACGATTTCGTGTCGCTGTGCGTGGACAAGGGCTGGAACGGGCTGGAGAATCTGGCGCTGATCCCCGGCACAGTGGGGGCGGCGCCGGTGCAGAACATCGGCGCCTATGGCGTGGAACTGGACCAGCGGTTCCACAGCCTGCTTGCCTGGGACCTGGCCGAAGGGCGCATGGTGGAGATGGGGCCGGGCGATTGCGGCTTTGCCTATCGCGACAGTGTGTTCAAGCGTTCGCCGCCCGGCCGCTGGCTGATCGCGGCGGTGCGCTTTTATTTGCCGCATGCGTGGCGGCCCATGCTGGACTACCCCGGCCTGGCGGGACAGGCCGAGTTGGCCGGCGCGGGCGCGCGGGCTACGCCCAGGCAGGTGTTCGAGGCGGTGTGCCAGGTCCGGCGCAGCAAGCTTCCGGACCCTGCGGTACTGGGCAATGCGGGCAGCTTCTTCAAGAACCCGGTTGTGGGCCGGGACGACTACCGGCGCATCAAAGCGGCGCATCCCGGCGCGGTGGCGTATGCGCAAGGGCAGGGTGGCTACAAGCTGGCGGCGGGCTGGCTGGTCGAGCATGCCGGCTGGAAGGGCCGGCGCCTGGGGCCGGTGGGCATGCACGATCGCCAGGCGCTGGTGCTGGTGAACCACGGCGGCGCCACGGCACAAGATGTGCGGCGCCTGGCGGACGCGGTCAAAAGCGATGTGGCCGAGCGGTTCGGCGTGCTGCTGGAGCAGGAGCCGGTAAACGTAGTGTAAGGGCTGGCCTATGCGCCGCTAGCCCCGGCCGGCCCCGTGGTGTTGCTGGTCTTGCGGCAAGGGAGCTTTGGCCTGGGCCGCTGCGTTCTGGCGCAGGCCCCTGGCGCATAGGGGCCGCAGAGCCCGCCTCAGGTGGACAGCACGTCCTGCATGTCGAACAGGCCGAACTCCTTGCGCGCCAGGTAGCGCGCGGCGCGCAGGCTGCCTTGCGCGTAGGTGGCGCGGCTGCTGGAGCGGTGGGTGATTTCGATGCGTTCGCCTTCGCCGCAGAAGTACACGGTGTGGTCGCCCACGATGTCGCCGCCGCGCACCACGGAAAACCCGATGCGGCCGGTTTCGCGCGCGTCGGTATGGCCGTGGCGCGCCCAGTCGGCGATATCGTCCAGCTTGCCGCCCCAGGCCCGGGCGACGGTTTCGCCCATGGCCAGGGCCGTGCCCGACGGCGCGTCCACTTTGTTGCGGTGGTGGGCCTCGAATACCTCGACGTCGTAGCCGCTGTTGAGCAGCTTGGCGGCCAGGTCCAGCAGCTTCAGGGTGGCGTTGACGCCGACGCTCATGTTGGGGGCGAATACGATGGCGACTTTCTGGCTGGCGGCCTGGATGGCCTGCTTGCCCTGGGTGTCGAAGCCAGTGGTGCCGATGACGCACTTGACGCCGTGGCGCACGCAGGCGTCCAGATGGGCCAAGGTGCCTTCGGGGCGGGTGAAGTCGATGAGGCAGTCGGCATTGGCCAGGGCTTCCAGGTCGTCGGTAATGGCGACGCCCGTGTCCTTGCCCAGGAAGGCGCCGGCGTCCTGGCCGATGCCGGGCGCGCCCTTGCGGTCCAGGGCGACGGTCAGCTGCAGGTCGGGGCTGTTTAGGACAGCCTCAATCAGCATGCGGCCCATGCGGCCATCGGCTCCTGCTATTGCTATGCGCATGGCTTGCCTTTCAAGGTAGTGGTTGCGGGGCGGATGGGCTGGACGGCATGCCCGCCGCGCCCGGCCCCGAGGGGTTGATCTGGATGGTGCGGGGCTGGGTGTCGCCGCCGCCGGTTTCGCTGCCCAACGGCGTGTCGGCCGCCTGGCCGCCCGCAGTGCTGTCGCCGATGCGGTTGGTGCCCAGGATGTCGGACTGGATGGGGCCCGGTTCGGCGGAGCCGGATTGAGCCGGGCCGGATGGGGCGGCCCCGGCCCGGGCCGCATCGGAGGCGGCCGGGGCGGCCTGGTCGGCGCCCGCCGGGGACACGGCGGTGCTGCCGGCGCCGGTGTCGGCTTTCTGGAAGGGTTGGCGGTCGGGCTGCTGGTCGCCGTCCCAGCGGGTCAGCACGTCGTTTTCGAACCAGACGGTGAAGCGGCGTTCCTCTTCTTTGCCGTAGCCGGGTTTGTTATAGTAAGGATAATCCCAGCGGCTGGCGTGAAAAATGTCCTGCAAGGTCGGCGTGCCCAGTATGTATCGCACTTGTTCCCGCGTCATGCCTTTTTCAAGCCGAGACACCTGCTCAGAAGTTACCCAGTTGCCTTGCTGGACGTCGGCCCGGTATGGGAAGCCCCATTTGGTGGTGCCGCAAGCGGATAAGGCCACAGCCAGCACGCCCATGGCGAGGCTGGTGCGCAGTTTTGTTACGGATGGTCTTGCAGTCTTCAGCACGAAGCGCCCCTGTTATTCAAGTCGAATAAAACCGTTATCATAAAGGTATAAGAATAAACGCATCATAGCGTCAGTTCGAGCCGGGTGTTTGGCACGCGTGTTTTTCGCCCGGCGCCACCTCTTTCTGCCAGAGCTATTTTATCTATGAACGACCAGAACGAACTCAAGAACATGGGCCTGAAGGCGACTTTCCCGCGCCTGAAGATCCTCGACATTTTCCGCAAGGCCGACCATCGCCATCAAAGCGCCGAAGACGTCTACCGGGCCCTCATCAATGAGGACGTCGACATTGGCCTGGCCACCGTGTATCGCGTGCTGACGCAGTTCGAGCAGGCGGGCATCCTGGTACGCAGCCAGTTCGACGGCGGGAAGGCCGTCTTCGAACTCAACGACGGCGACCACCACGATCACCTCATCTGCACCAATTGCGGCAAAGTCGTGGAATTCTCCGACCACGAAATCGAGAAGCGCCAGCACAAAGTGGCCAAGGACAAGGGTTTCGTCCTTGAAAGCCACACCATGCTGCTGTACGGCATCTGCCCCGAATGCAACCCCAAAAGCGCCAAGGCGGTGGGATGAGCCCGGACACCAGACAGTCCCTGCGGACTGTCTGGAGCCTGGCGAATCCGAGCGGCATGCAGGCCGCGAGGTGGGGCAGCCCGGACACCAGACAGTCCCTGCGGACTGTCTGGAGCCTGGCGAATCCGAGCGGCATGCAGGCCGCGCAGTCTTTATAACGCCAGCATTTCGCGGGCGTGGCGGCGCGTTGTTTCCGTAATGGTCAGGCCGCCCAGCATGCGGGCCACTTCGTCTATGCGGCCTTGTTCGTCCAGCGGCTGGATGCTGGACAGCGTGTCGCCCTTCTTGGTGGGGGCCTTGCGCACTTCGTAGTGATGGCCGCCGCAGGCGGCCACCTGGGGCAGGTGGGTCACGCACAATACCTGGTGGCGCCGGCCCAGTTGCTTGAGCAGCCGCCCCACGACTTCGGCCACGGCGCCGCCCACGCCGGTATCCACTTCATCGAAGATCAGGGTAGGCACGCGCGCAGCCTGGCTGGCAATGACCGACAGCGCCAGCGACAGGCGGGCCAGTTCGCCGCCCGAGGCTACCTTGGCCAGCGGCCGCGGCCGGGTGCCGCTATGGCCGGCCACCAGGAACTCCACGGTTTCGTCGCCATGGGCCGAAGGCTGCGACGGGGCCAGCACGGCCTCAAAGCGGCCGCCTTTCATGGCCAGCGTCTGCATGGCCTCGGTTACCTGGGCCGAAAGCTTTTTGCTGGTTTTCTGGCGCGCGGCGCTGAGCTGGCGCGCGGTTTCCTGGTAGGCCTGCCGGGCCTGGGCGGCCTGTTCGGCCAGCGCTTCCAGGTTGCCCGCGGCCTGGGTTTGTTCCAGCCGGGCCTGCAGCTGCTGGCGCAGGCCGGGCAATTCAGCGGGCTCGACCCGGAATTTGCGCGCGGTTTCGAAGACGGCCGACAGGCGCTGTTCGGCCTGGGCGAGCGCCTGGGGGTCCAGCTCGAGCCGGCCGAGGTAGCTGTTGAGGTCGGACACGGCTTCGGCGGCGGCGATGCGGGCCGACTCGATGGCGTCGCAAATGCTTTGCAACTGGCTGTCGTGGCGCACCAGGGGCGCCAGTTGATGGGTGGCGGCGGCCAGGTAATGCTGGACCGAGCCTTCGTCGTTGTCCAGGGCGGACAGGGCTTGGTTGGCGCCGTCCAGCAGGGCCTGGGCATGGGCCAGCCTGTTGTGTTCGCTGCTTAGCGTGTCCCATTCGCCATCGGCCAGGCCCAGCCGGTCGAGTTCGGCGGCCTGCCATTCGAGGCGTTCGCGCTCTTGTTCCAGCGCGGCCTGGTTCTGGGTGGCCTGCTGCAGGGTTTTGTCGGCCTGTTGCCATTGCTGCCAGGCTTGCTGCACCTGGCGCGCCAGCGGCAGATGCCCCCCTTGCGCGTCCAGCAGTTCGCGCTGGCTGGCGGGCTTGAGCAGGCTTTGGTGCGCATGCTGGCCGTGGATGTCGACCAGGGTTTCGCCCAACTCGCGCAGCTGGGCGAGGGTGGCAGGGATGCCGTTGACGTAGGCGCGGCTGCGGCCCTGGGCATCGATGACTCGGCGCAGCACCAGGGTGTCGTCGGCAGGGTCCAGGTCGTGCCCGGCCAGCCAGTCGCGCAGTTCGGACGGGGCGTCGAATACGGCGCTGACGTCGGCGCGGGCGCCGCCCTCGCGCACCATGGCGGCATCGCCGCGCGCGCCCAGCGCCAGCGACAGGGCGTCGATGAGGATGGACTTGCCGGCCCCCGTCTCGCCCGAGAACACGGTGAAACCGGGCTCGAAGTGGATTTCGGCCTCGTCGACGATGACGAAATCGCGGATGAGAAGGCTGCGCAGCATGCTGTTATTCGACCTCGTCGGAAAGCTGCGGCATGCGGTTCCAATGCAGCTTGCGCCGCAGGGTGGAAAAAAAACTGTACCCCGTGGGGTGGATGAATTGCGCGGTGTCCTGGGCGCGCCGCACGTCGATGCGGTCGCCGGGCTGGCAGTCGGACCAGGTCTGCATGTCGAAGTGCACGCTGGCGCCGGATTCGACCCGGCCCAGGGCCGTGATGGTGATGCTCAGTAGGCCGCTGTCGGGGATGACGATGGGGCGGTTGGACAGGGTCTGGGGCGCCACCGGCACCAGCAGGATGCCACTGAGCCGCGGGTGCAGGATAGGCCCGTTGGCGGACAGCGCATAGGCCGTGGACCCGGTGGGCGTGGACACGATGAGGCCGTCGGCGCGCTGGCTGTGCATGAACATGCCGTCCAGCTCGACGCGCAGTTCTATCATGCCGCCGCGCCCCGCGCGGTTGATGACCACGTCGTTCAGGGCCAGGCCCGAGAACATGACTTCGTCGCCGCGCACCACGCGGCCTTCCAGCAGGATGCGGTCTTCGATTTCGAAATTGCCCTTGATGACGCTGGCGAGGGCGTCGGTGGCGTTCTGCAGCGGGATGTCGGTGATGAAGCCCAGCCGGCCGTGGTTGATGCCGATGAGCGGCACTTTGTACGGCGCCAGCAGGCGGCCCGCGCCCAGCATGGTGCCGTCCCCGCCCATGATGACGGCCAGGTCGGCGCGCTGCCCGATTTCGTCGTACGATGCGATGCCGTATTCGGTGATGCCCGTGTTGTGCGCCGTTTCGGATTCCAGCAGCACGGTACAGCCGGCGGCCTGCAGCGTGCCGGCCAACTGGCGCAAGGGGGCGTCCAGGCCGCTGTCCTGGTGCCTGCCTACGAGCGCGACGGTTTTAAAATGCATGGGCAAAATACCTTGTGTGTGGGTTCGCTGGTGTTGAAATTATGCTGAATCTGGTCTATTAAGGTAGATGTAAATCGATTATATGTTCCCGGCGGGCTTCTGGCTTCGTATAAAGCGCGTTTTTGCCAGACCGCATAATATATGCTTATGGATGACCGAGCTAAAGCGCTGTTGAAGGCCCTTATCGAACGCTACATTGCCGATGGACAGCCGGTGGGTTCGCGCACGCTGTCCAAAATCTTCGATCTTTCGCCCGCCACCATACGCAACGTCATGGCCGACCTGGAAGAACTCGGCCTTATCCACAGCCCGCACACCTCGGCCGGCAGGGTGCCCACGCCGCGCGGCTACCGCATGTTCGTGGACCGCATGCTGGCGGTGCAGCCCTTTGAGATCCTGCAGCCCAGCCAGATCCGCGAAATGCTGCCCGCCGCCGAACCCAGCCGCGCCATCAACGCGGCCGCCGCGCTGCTGTCCAACCTTACCCAGTTCGCCGGGGTGGTGCTGGCGCCCAAGCGGGCGCAGGTATTCCGCCAGATCGAATTCATACGCCTGTCCGAAAAACGCGTGCTGCTCATCATCGTCACGCCCGACGGCGACGTGCAGAACCGCATCCTGTTCGTGCAGCGCGACTATCTCGAGCAAGAACTGGTCGAGGCCAGCAATTTTTTCAACCAGCATTTCGCCGGCATGTCGTTCGACGAGGTGCGCCTGGCCATCGCCGACGAGCTGTCCTCGCTGCAGGCGGATATCTCCCGCCTGATGCAGGCGGCGGTCGAGGCCGGCACGGCCACGGACGACAGCGACGATGGCGTGGTCATTTCAGGCGAGAGCAAGCTGCTGGACGTGTCCGAGATCGCCTCCGACATGGACCGCCTGCGCCGCATGTTCGCCATGTTCGAAAAAAAGACCGACCTGCTGCAGCTGCTGGATGTTTCCAGCCGCGCGCAGGGGGTGCAAATCTATATCGGCGGCGATTCGCAGCTGCTGCCCATGGAAGACGTCTCGGTCATAACCGCCCCTTACGGCGTGGACGGCAAGGTGGTGGGCACGCTGGGGGTCATCGGCCCCACGCGCATGGCCTACGAAAGGGTGATCCCCATCGTGGACATCACCTCGCGCCTGCTGTCCAACGCGCTCAGCCACAATCAGTCCTAGCGGCCCAATCGCCCGCCAACCGTTTCCACCTTCAAGGCGCCCGCCCATGCCCGACCGTTATCTGCCCGAACCCTCCGATGACCAGGCTTTCGCGGCTCGGCCCGAGCCGCGCCCGCCGGGGCCGGTGGGCATTCTGCTGGTCAATCTGGGCACGCCCGACGCGCCCACTGCGGGCGCCATCCGGCGCTATCTGGGCCAGTTTCTGTCCGACCCCCGCGTCATCGAGATCCCCCAGTGGCTGTGGCAGCCGATACTGCGCGGCGTCATCCTGCCGCTGCGGCCGCGCAAGCTGGCGTCGCGCTATCGCGAGATCTGGCTGGACCAGGGCTCGCCCCTGCTGGTCTGGAGCCTGGCGCAGGCGCAGGCGGTAAGACAGGCGTTTCAGGCGCAGGGGGCGGACCTGCGGGTGGAGGTCGGCATGCGCTACGGCAATCCGTCGCTGCCGGATGCCATCCAGGCGCTGCGCGGACAGGGCTGTGAACGCATTCTGGTGGCGCCCATGTATCCGCAGTACGCCGCCAGCACCACCGCCACGGCCGTCGACGCGGTGGCGGCGCACGCCGCGCGCCTGCGCAACCAGCCGGAGCTGCGCTTCATCAAGCGCTACCACGACCAGCCCGAGTACATCGATGCCCTGGCCGGCCAGGTCGAGCGCTATTGGGACGAGCACGGCAGGCCCCAGCGCCTGCTGCTCAGCTTCCACGGCCTGCCGCGCAGCGTGGTGGAGCGGGGCGATCCCTACCGCCGCGACTGCATGGAAACGGCCTTGCTGCTCGAGCGCCGCCTGGGCGCCGGGCCGGGGCTGGTGCACGTGGCGTTCCAAAGCCGCTTCGGCGCCCAGAAGTGGCTGGAGCCCTATACCGAGCCCACGCTGAAGGCCTGGGCGGGGCAGGGCGTCGCCGAAGTGGACGTGCTGTGCCCCGGTTTCCTGGCGGACTGCATCGAAACCCTGGAGGAAATACAGTTGCAATGCCGCGACGCTTTCCTGGCCGCCGGCGGCAGGCGCTTCCGCTTCATCCCCTGCCTGAACGGCGACGCCGGCTGGGGCAAGGGGTTTGCGGCCATCATCGGGCGGCATCTGGGCGGCTGGCTGTAGGCTTTTCGCCGCTCGCGCGCCTTTTTCCCGCAGCGGGGGCCCCCGCGCCCGGTTTCCGGGCCGCTTACATCGTGTTGGCAGGCTGTCCGCATCGATTGTGCGCGCTGTTCGCATGCGTTTTGCATGCCGGTGTAATGCCATGCGCATGGCATATTATGTCTATTTGTGTCTTTTTGTTTTTGTGTTTATATAGGGTCGGACAGGGCGGCGGCCCGCGCCGGCAAGGGATTAAACTAGGGCGCTGTACCTCAATATTCTGGCTGAAGCGCCGCCTGCCGGCGGCGCCTTCGCCAGGCACTTTTCCCTATTCCAGGCACTCGATCCTATGCTAAGAAAAAACCCGCGCGGCGATTATCCCGTCGTGCATGAAACCGCTTTTGTCGATCCCACCGCCGTCCTTTGCGGGCAGGTCATCGTGGGCGAACACGTCTTCATCGGCCCCTATGCCGTGATCCGCGCAGACGAGGTCGACGCGGACGGCAATATGGAGCCCATCATCATCGGTCCCAATTCCAATATCCAGGACGGCGTGGTCATCCACTCCAAGGACGGCGCGGCCGTCACCATCGGCGCTCACACGTCCATCGCGCACCGCTCCATCGTGCACGGGCCCTGCATAGTCGGCAGCCGTGTCTTCATCGGCTTCAATTCCGTACTGTTCAACTGTGAAGTGGGCGACCAGGCCGTGGTGCGCCACAACTGCGTGGTGGATGGCCACAACATCCCCGAAAACTTCTACCTGCCCTCGGCCACGGTGGTCAGCGGCGAAACCGACCTGACCGAGCTGAAAACCGTGCCCCAGTCGGCCCAGCAGTTCTCCGAGTCGGTCATGCACACCAATGTGTCGCTGGCCCAGGCCTACCGCCGCATCCAGAACGAGTTTTAAGGGCGGGCCTACCCAGGGGCGGGCCATCTCGGGCCTGGCCCCGTGGGCGCGCCCAGGGCCATGTCCAGGGGCGGTCCGTGCCAGACCCGCCGTCCAGGCGGGGTCTGGTCGGCGCCGTCATTGAGGCGGGGCGGCGGGATTCTCCGAAATACCACTTGAAATGGGGGCGAATGCCCCCATCTGTGTTTGAACGCCTTAGTTGAAGTGGAGAATCGTTTATGTCGGCGACAAGTCAACCCATTGATCCAAATGAAGAAAATCGGCCCGTTGATACGTCCGAGCAGCTAGAGGAAAACACTGGCGCCGGGCCGGGTGCCGAACCCCAGGAAGACCTCGCGGCCCTGCTGGAGCAGGCGCAGGCCCAGGTGTCGCAATACTATGACGAACTGCTGCGCGCCAAGGCCGAAACCGAGAACATCCGCCGGCGAGCCCAGGAAGACGTGGCCAAGGCCCGCAAATTCGGCACGGAATCCTTTGCCGAAAGCCTGGTTCCGGTAAAGGACAGCCTGGAAGCCGCCCTGGCGGCCGCCGACCAGTCCGTGGAATCGTGGCGCGAAGGCGTCGAGGTTACGCTGCGCCAGCTTGCGGCCGCTTTCGAGCGCAACCAGTTGAAGGAAGTCGCGCCCCAGCCGGGCGACAAGTTCGATCCCAATGTGCACCAGGCCATCTCCACGGTGCCGTCCGAGGCGCCGGAGGGCACGGTCGCGCAGACGCTGCAAAAAGGCTACACCATCGCCGAGCGCGTGCTGCGGCCCGCGCTGGTGACGGTCTCTTCAGGCCAGGCGGCCTAGTGGCAAGAATACGCGCGGGGCTCGAAAACACCCCGGCGCTGCGCCTTCGGCCTGCTGTCCGCGCAAGGGGCTTTTGCCGGAGGACGCCGGGCCCGGGGCCGGCCTGGCGGCAAAAAACAATAGATGCAGGGTTGAAAAGGGCCGGGTCGGCCCTACATACAGAGCATCTCGGGAAATCACTGTTTACGAATCTACTTTCAGGGTTATAGATCATGAGCAAAATTATCGGCATCGACCTTGGCACGACCAATAGCTGCGTGGCAGTCATGGACGGCAGCAAGGTCCGCATCATAGAAAACGCCGAAGGCGCGCGCACCACGCCTTCCATCGTCGCCTATCTGCAGGACGGCGAGGTCCTCGTGGGCGCCGCGGCCAAGCGCCAGGCGGTCACCAACCCCGCCAATACGCTGTACGCGGTCAAGCGCCTTATCGGCCGCAAGTTCGACGAAAAAGCGGTGCAGAAGGACATCGACCTGATGCCCTACAAAATCATCAAGGCCGACAACGGCGACGCCTGGGTCGAGGCCCAGGGCAAGAAGCTGGCGCCCCCCCAGGTGTCGGCCGACGTGCTGCGCAAAATGAAGAAGACCGCCGAGGACTACCTGGGCGAAGAGGTCACCGAGGCCGTCATCACCGTGCCCGCCTACTTCAACGACAGTCAGCGCCAGGCCACCAAGGACGCCGGCCGCATCGCGGGCCTGGACGTCAAGCGCATCATCAACGAGCCCACGGCTGCCGCGCTGGCCTTCGGCATGGACAAATCCGAAAAGGGCGACCGCAAGATCGCGGTCTATGACCTGGGCGGCGGCACCTTCGACATCTCCATCATCGAGATCGCCGATGTCGACGGCGAGAAGCAGTTCGAGGTGCTGTCCACCAATGGCGACACCTTCCTGGGCGGCGAAGACTTCGACCAGCGCATCATTGACTACATCATCGCCGAGTTCAAGAAGGAAAGCGGCGTCGACCTGTCCAAGGACGTGCTGGCCCTGCAGCGCCTGAAAGAAGCCGCCGAAAAAGCCAAGATCGAGTTGTCCTCGGCGCAGCAGACCGAAATCAACTTGCCGTACATCACGGCCGACGCCTCCGGTCCCAAGCACCTGAACCTGAAGATCACGCGCGCCAAGCTGGAAGCGCTGGTCGAGGAACTGATCGAGCGCACCATCGAGCCCTGCCGCATCGCCATCAAGGACGCGGGCATCAAGGCCGGCGATATCGACGACGTGATCCTGGTGGGCGGCATGACCCGCATGCCCAAGGTACAGGACAAGGTCAAGGAGTTCTTCGGCCGCGAGCCGCGCAAGGACGTCAACCCCGACGAAGCAGTGGCGGCCGGCGCAGCCATCCAGGGCTCCGTGCTGTCGGGCGACCGCAAGGACGTCCTGCTGCTGGACGTGACCCCGCTGTCGCTGGGCATCGAAACCCTGGGCGGCGTCATGACCAAGATGATCCAGAAAAACACCACGATACCCACCCGGTATTCGCAGGTGTTCTCCACGGCCGATGACAACCAGCCCGCCGTGACCATCAAGGTGTTCCAGGGCGAGCGCGAAATCGCCGCCGGCAACAAGGCGCTGGGCGAGTTCAACCTCGAAGGCATCCCGCCGGCAGCGCGCGGCACGCCGCAGATCGAGGTCACGTTCGACATCGACGCCAACGGCATCCTGCACGTGTCGGCCAAGGACAAAGGCACGGGCAAGGAAAACAAGATCACCATCAAGGCCAATTCGGGCCTGACCGAGGACGAGATTGAACGCATGGTGAAGGATGCCGAGGCCAATGCCGAGGACGACCACCGCGTGGCCGAGCTGGCGCAGGCGCGCAACCAGGGCGATGCGCTGGTGCACTCCACGCGCAAGTCGCTTGAAGAGTACGGCGACAAGCTCGACGCGGCCGACAAGGAAGCCATCGAGAACGCCATCAAGGAACTCGAAGAAACCTTGAAGGACGGCGA
>Ga0180223_1000335_pt1 | contig 68489 bp, 60 predicted proteins | sample eDN5th30CKraftOP_FD_151337 | JGI IMG/M metagenome (GOLD analysis project Ga0180223, IMG submission 151337) | Enriched Organic Plus compost microbial communities from Emeryville, California, USA - eDNA 5th pass 30_C Kraft OP (version 2) (version 2) ... | reverse complement strand
CCAGGAAGGGGAAAGTGCCCGACTTGTAGTCGACGCCCGCCGTCTTGAGCTGCTGTTCGCTGCGGCCGACCCAGGCGATTTCGGGCGAGGTGTAGATAACGCTGGGGATCGCGCCATAGTTGACGTGGCCGTGCTGGCCCGCGATGCGCTCGGCCACCGCCACGCCTTCTTCTTCGGCCTTGTGCGCCAGCATGGGACCGCGCACGACGTCGCCGACGGCCCAGACATTGGGCAGGTTACTGCGGCAGTCGTCGTCCACCGCCACGAAGCCGCGCTCGTCCAGCTTGAGGCCCACGGTTTCCACGCCCAGGCCCTCGACGTTCGGAACGCGGCCGATGGACACGATAAGATGGTCGACCGTCAGGGACTGCGCGGCGCCGGAAGCGTCGGTATAGGGCACGGAAACCGACTTGGCCGTCGCCTTGACCTCGCCTATCTTGACGCCGGTCTGGATTTTGAGGCCCTGCTTGGTGAAGGCCTTGAGGGCTTCCTTGGCCACCTGCTGGTCGGCCGCCGGCAGGAAGTCGGGCAGGGCCTCCAGGATGGTGACCTCGGCGCCCAGGCGGCGCCACACGCTGCCCAGTTCCAGGCCGATGACGCCGGCGCCGATGACGCCCAGCTTCTTGGGCACGGCGGGAATGCGCAGCGCGCCGTCGTTGGACAGCACCCGCTTCTCGTCAAAGGGCAGGCCAGGCAGGGCGCGGGGCGACGAGCCGGTTGCAATGACCACGTGCTTGGCGACCAGGTCTTCGGCCGACTCGCCGGACACCTTGACGGACCAGCCGCCGTCCACCTGGCCCGAGAAAGCCCCCGCGCCATGGAAGAAAGTGACCTTGTTTTTCTTGAACAGGTACAGAATGCCTTCGTTGTTCTGCTTGACTACATTGTCCTTGCGGCCGACCATGGCGTCCAGCTTCAGGCCCAGGCCTTTGACCTCAATGCCGTGCTCGGCAAAATGGTGCGAAGCCTGTTCATAATGCTCGGACGATTGCAGCAGCGCCTTGGACGGAATGCAGCCCACGTTGGTGCAGGTGCCGCCCGGAGCCGGCTTGCCGTCCGAGGTTTTCCATGCGTCGATGCAAGCCACCGACAGGCCCAGTTGCGCCGCGCGGATGGCGGCGATATAGCCGCCGGGGCCGGCACCGATAACAACAACGTCGAATTGTTTAGCCATTTTATTCACTCGATAAAAAGCTGGCGCAGGCGCAGGCACGCGCGCCAGGCGACAAAGAGATGCCCCGCCCGCCAGGCGGGTTTTACATGCGCCAGCGACAAGCCCCGTCCAACGGCGCGCGACGACAGCAGCGCGTTGTCCGGGGCTTGAAAAGCGTCATGCCTGGGGCCTGGAAGGATTAAACGTCCAGCAGCAGGCGCTGGGGATCTTCCAGCGCTTCTTTCATGGCCACCAGGGAAAGCACCGCCTCGCGGCCGTCGATGATGCGGTGATCGTACGACAGGGCCAGGTAGTTCATGGGCCGGATGACGATCTGGCCGTTTTCGACGACGGGACGCTCCTTGGTGGCGTGGATGCCCAGAATCGCCGACTGCGGCGGGTTGATGATGGGGGTGGACAGCATCGAACCGAACACGCCGCCGTTGGAAATGGAGAACGTGCCGCCGGTCAGCTCTTCGAGGGCCAGCTTGCCGTCGCGCGCGCGGGCGCCGAAGTCGGCGATCTGCTTTTCGATCTCGGCGATGGAAAGCTGGTCGGCGTTGCGCAGGATGGGCACCACCAGGCCGCGGGGGCTGCCCACCGCGATGCCGATGTCGAAATAGCCGTGGTAGATGATGTCCTTGCCGTCCACCGAGGCGTTGACGACGGGGTATTTCTTGAGGGCGGCCACGGCGGCCTTGACGAAGAACGAGGTGAAGCCCAGCTTGACGCCGTGTTCTTTTTCGAACTTGTCTTTGTAGCGCGCGCGCAGGTCCAGGATGCCCTGCATGTTGACTTCGTTGAAGGTCGTCAGGATGGCGTTTTCGGACTGCGACTGCAGCAGGCGCTCGGCCACGCGGGCGCGCAGGCGGCTCATGGGCACGCGCTGTTCGGGACGGCCGTCCAGCGACAGCGTGGGAGGCGCGGCGGGTGCGGCGGGCGCCTTCTTGGCGGTGCCGTCGGCGGCCAGCGCGTCGCCCTTGGTGACGCGTCCGCCGCGGCCGGTGCCTTCGACGGTGGAGGGGTCGATGCCTTTCTCGGCCAGGATCTTGCCTGCCGCCGGCGAGGCGACGGCCGACGCGGGCGTGGATGCGGCGGGCGCTGCCGCAGGAGCCGGCGCCGCTGCCGGGGCGGGAGCCGCTTCGGGCTGGGCGGCCGGCGCGGCGGCGCTGGCCTTGGCTTCGCTGTCGATGCGGGCCAGGACCTCGCCCGAGGTGACGGTGCTGCCGTCGGCTTTGACGATCTCGGTCAGCACGCCGCTGGCGGGGGCGGGGACTTCCAGGACGACTTTGTCGGTCTCGACTTCGATGAGGATTTCATCCGCCTGAACGGCTTCGCCGGGCTGCTTCTTCCAGGTGAGCAGCGTGGCTTCCGACACCGATTCGGAGAGCTGAGGAACGAGAACTTCGGTAATAGCCATGGTATGTGATCCGTGATGATGAGTATTCGTTACTTGGTGATCAGGAAGCTTTTGAACTTGGCCGCCATGGCCTGCTCCAGCAGATTGCGCTGCTGCTCCTGGTGCTTGGCCAGATAGCCCACCGCCGGCGACGCCGAGGCCTGCCGCCCCGCATAGCCCAGCCGCTGGCCTTCAGCCATATTCTCGTACAAATGGTGCTGGATATAAAACCACGGACCCTGGTTCTGGGGCTCGTCCTGCACCCAGACGATCTCTTTGGCGTTGGCGTATTTTTGCAGTTCGGCCTGGAAAGCCTTGTGCGCAAAGGGGTACAACTGCTCGACGCGCAGGATGGCCACGTCGGAGCGGCCCATGTCGGTGCGGGCATGCACGAGGTCGTAGTAGACCTTGCCAGAGCACACCAGCACGCGCTTGACGGCGGAGGCGTCGATGGTTTCGTCCTGTTCGCCGATGACGGGCTGGAACTGGCCGGTGGCCAGGTCGGACAGCGGCGATGTGGCGTCCTTGTTGCGCAGCAGCGACTTGGGCGTGAAGATGACCAGCGGCTTGCGGAAGGGCCGGATCATCTGGCGCCGCAGCACGTGGAAGATCTGCGCGCCATTGGTGGGCTGCACGACCTGCATGTTGTTGTCGGCGCAAAGCTGCAGGAAGCGTTCGATGCGGGCCGACGAGTGCTCGGGGCCCTGCCCTTCGTAGCCGTGCGGAAGCATCAGCGTCAGGCCGCACTGCCGGCCCCACTTGGCCTCGCCCGAGGAAATGAACTGATCGATGACCACCTGGGCGCCGTTGACGAAGTCGCCGAACTGGGCTTCCCAGATGGTGAGCGTATTGGGCTCGGCCGTGGCATAGCCGTATTCGAAGCCCAGCACCGCCTCTTCGGACAGCACCGAGTCGATGACGGTGAACGGGGCCTGGTTCTCGGACACGTTCTGCAGCGGAATGTAGGTGCCGTCGCTCCAGCGGTCGCGCTTCTGGTCGTGCAGCACGGCATGGCGGTGCGTGAACGTGCCGCGGCCCGAGTCCTGGCCGGTGATGCGCACCGCGTAGCCCGAGGCGACCAGTGTGGCGAAGGCCAGGTGCTCACCCATGCCCCAGTCCAGCTTCTGTTCGCCGCGCGCCATTTTCAGGCGGTCGTTCAGCAGCTTGTTGACCAGCGGGTGGACGGTGAAGTCGGGCGGCACGGTGGTGAGCTTTTCGCCGATGCGGGTCAGCTCGGCAAGCGGCACGCCGGTGTCGGCCTGGTCCGTCCATTTGGCGTTCAGGAAAGGCGTCCAGTCGGTGGCGTACTTGTTCTTGTAGTCGGTAAGAACAGGCTCGACCGTGCGCTGGCCGTCTTCCATGAGCTGGCGATAAGCCTTGACGAGCTCGTCGGGTTCGCCTTCGGCGAGCACGCCCTGGGCCACCAGCTTGTCGGCGTACAGCTTGCGGGTGCCGGGATGCTGGCCGATGCGCTTGTACATAAGGGGCTGCGTCAGCGAGGGGGTGTCCTGCTCGTTGTGGCCCAGCTTGCGGAAACAGACGATGTCGACCACCACGTCGTGGTGGAACTCGCGGCGGTAGTCCAGCGCCAGCTGCGTGACATACACCACGGCCTCGGGGTCGTCGCCGTTGACGTGGAACACGGGCGCCTCGATCATTTTGACGACGTCGGTGCAATACAGGGTGGAGCGGGTATCGCGCGGATCGGAGGTGGTGAAGCCGATCTGGTTGTTGATGACGATGTGCAGGGTGCCGCCCGTGCCGTAGCCGCGGGTCTGCGCCATGTTGAGGGTTTCCATGACCACGCCCTGGCCGGCGAAGGCGGCGTCGCCGTGCACCAGCACGGGCAGCGCCTGGCTGCCGTCGGCATCGCCGCGGCGGTCCTGGCGGGCGCGCACGCTGCCCTCGACCACGGGGTTGACGATTTCCAGGTGCGAGGGGTTGAAGGCCAGCGACAGATGCACGGGGCCCGAGCGCGTGGACAGGTCGCTGGAAAAGCCGTTGTGGTACTTGACGTCGCCATCGGTAAGGCCTTGCGCGTGCTTGCCTTCGAACTCGGCAAACAGGTCGCCGGGCATCTTGCCCATGATGTTGACCAGCATGTTCAGGCGGCCGCGGTGGGCCATGCCGACCACGATTTCCTGGACGCCGTTGTCGCCCGCATGGTTGACGACTTCGTCCATGGCGGCGATGAAGCTTTCGCCGCCTTCGAGCGAAAAGCGCTTCTGGCCGACGTACTTGGTGTGCAGGAAGCGCTCGAGGCCTTCGGCTTCGGTCAGCTGCTGCAGGATGCGGCGCTTGCCTTCGGGCGAGAACGACGCCACGCCCAGCGTGGATTCGAGGCGTTCCTGGATCCAGCGCTTGGCGGCCGGATCGGAGATGTGCATGAACTCGGCGCCGACGCTGCGGCAGTACGTGTCGCGCAATGCCTTGAGCATGTCGCGCATCGTCATCGTGTCGGCCTTGGTGAAGTAGGTGTTCGTGGCCGAATAGACCTGGTCGAGGTCGGCTTCGGTCAGGCCGTAGAAAGCGGGGTCGAGCTCGGGGATGCTGGGCCGTTCGTGGCGCTTGAGCGGGTCCAGGTCGGCCACGCGGGGGCCCAGCGAACGGTAGGCGGCGATGATGGACTGCGCCGACACTTGCTTGTTGGCCATGGCCAGGTCGGGCTTTTGCGAGTGCACGAGGAAGGCGTTGGCCTTGGCGCGCTGCGCGAACGACTCGATGATGGGCGCATGCGCCTGGTCGCGGGTGATTTCCTGGCCGTCGGTGGCGGGCTGGTGCTGGAGCTGGTCGAAGTAGCTGCGCCATTGCTCGGCGACCGAGCCGGGATTGTCCAGATAGGACTCGTAGAGTTCCTCTACGTAGGGGGCGTTGCTACCAAAAAGATAAGAATTGGATGAAAGTTCTTTTTCCGAAGACATATATGCGCTTCACCTATCCGAGTGCTTCACTCGTTATGATGCAGGAACAACCTTCCGCGACACGGCCAGACCGGTTAGCGGATAGCGGGGGGCAGAAGGCAACGTACGACGCCTTGATTAGCCGTATTGCGCCTAGTATACCCACATTCAATTTGAATGTAACGCGAAAGCCGGCAAAGGGCCGAGAAAAACCGCCGGACGTTGACTATAACTGACAGACGCCCGTCCGGCGGGCGCCGCGCCGGCCCGCCGCCATGCCGCCAGATGATGAAGGCATTACACTTACGCTTTGCACAATCTTGATTCAGGAGCATTTCCCACCATGGACGCCAACGCGGACCTCTCTAAACTGGCCCTCGACTACCATGCCTACCCTTCGCCGGGCAAGATCTCGGTCACCCCGACCAAGACCCTGGCGAACCAGGACGACCTGTCCCTGGCCTATTCGCCGGGCGTGGCCGTGGCCAGCATGGCCATCCATCAGGGCGGCGAAGAAGCGGCGGCCATGTATACCTCGCGCTCCAACCTGGTGGGGGTCGTCACCAACGGCACGGCCGTGCTGGGCCTGGGCAACATCGGCCCCCTGGCCGCCAAGCCCGTCATGGAAGGCAAGGGCTGCCTGTTCAAGAAGTTCGCGGGCATCGATGTCTTCGACATCGAGCTGAACGAAACCGACCCGGACAAGCTGGTGGACATCATCGCCGCGCTCGAACCCACGCTGGGCGGCGTCAACCTCGAAGACATCAAGGCGCCCGAGTGCTTCTATATAGAGAAGAAGCTGCGCGAGCGCATGCGCATCCCCGTCTTCCACGACGACCAGCACGGCACGGCCATCATCTCGGCCGCGGCCATCCTGAACGGCCTGAAGGTAGTGGACAAGGACATTGGCCGCATCAAGCTGGTGTGCTCGGGCGCGGGTGCGGCGGCCATCGCCTGCCTGAACCTGCTGGTGCACCTGGGCGTGCAGCGGTCCAACATCTATGTGGTGGACTCGCGCGGCGTCATCTGGGAAGGCCGCGAGGCCAATATGGAGCCCACCAAGGCCCTGTACGCGCAAAAGACCGATGCGCGCACACTGGCCGACGTGTGCCGCGACGCCGACGTCTTCCTGGGCTGCTCGGCCCCCGGCGTGCTGACCGCCGACATGGTCAAGACCATGGCGCCCAAGCCGCTGATCCTGGCGCTGGCCAACCCCGAGCCCGAAATCCGCCCCGAAGTCGCCAAACAGGCCCGCCCCGACTGCGTCATCGCCACCGGCCGCTCCGACTATCCCAACCAGGTCAACAACGTGCTGTGCTTCCCTTTCATTTTCCGCGGCGCCATGGACGTGGGCGCCACGGCCATCAACGAAGAAATGAAGCTGGCCTGCGTCAAGGCCATCGCCGAGCTGGCGCAGGCCGAGCAGAATGACGAGGTCGCCAACGCCTATGCGGGCCAGGAGCTTTCCTTCGGGCCCGACTACATCATTCCCAAGCCGTTCGATCCGCGCCTGATCATCAAGATCGCGCCCGCCGTGGCCGAGGCGGCGGTCGCATCGGGCGTGGCCGCGCGCCCCATCCAGGACATGGAAGCCTATCGCCAGAAGCTGATGAGCCTGGTCTACCATACCGGCCAGTTGATGCGTCCCCTGTTCATGCAGGCCAAGAACGCGCCCAAGCGCGTCATCTATGCCGACGGCGAGGACGAACGGGTGCTGCGCGCCGCGCAGACGGTCATCGACGAAAAAATCGCCTATCCCATTCTCATCGGCCGCCCCGCCGTCATCGAGATGCGCATCCAGAAGTTCGGCCTGCGCCTTGCGGCCGGCCAGAACATGGAGATCGTCAACCCCGAGGACGATGAGCGCTTCCACGAAACCTGGAGCGGCTACTACAAGCTGCAGGGCCGCAACGGCGTCACGCCCGAAATCGCCAAGGCCATGGTGCGCAAGCACAACTCGCTGATCGGCGTCATGCTGCTGCAGCGCGGCGATGCCGACGCGCTGCTGTGCGGGGCCGCCAGCCGCTATGACAACCAGCTGCGCTACGTGGACGAGGTCATCGGCCTGAAGGAAGGCGCCCAGACTTACGCGGCCATGAACGTGTTGATGCTGCCCGACCAGACGCTGTTCGTGTGCGACACCCACGTCAACGAAAACCCCACGGCCGAGCAGATCGCCGACATGACCATCCAGGCGGCGGCCGAGGTGCTGCGCTTCGGCGTGATCCCCAAGATCGCCCTGCTGTCGCATTCCAACTTCGGCAGCCGGGTCACCGAGTCGTCGCAGAAGATGGCCCGCGCCCGCCAGCTCATTACCGAGCGCGCGCCGCAGCTGGAGGTCGACGGCGAGATGCACGCCGACGCCGCGCTGTCCGAACGCATCCGCCTGAAGGCCTTCCCCGACTCCACGCTGAAGGGCCCCGCCAACCTGCTCATCATGCCCAATCTGGATACCGGCAACATCACTTACAACATGCTCAAGATGACGGGCAGCAACGGGGTGGCCATGGGGCCGGTGCTGCTGGGCGCCGCCCGCCCGGTTCATATCCTGACCACCAGCGCCACTGTGCGCCGCATCGTCAACATGACGGCGCTGGCGGTGGTGGACGCGCAGCAAGAGGCGGGGCAGGCGCAGCTGTAGCCTGCCCGCTCTCGCCGCCGCTCCTGCGCAAGGCGCGCACCGAACCGGCAGGGCTTTCGGGCCTTGCCGGTTTTTTTGCTGCGCCGGTTGTTCCGGCTTGGCCGGCTTTTTCTTGATTCTTTTCTTCTTACTCCTTTTCCATGCTTTTCTTTCTTATGACTAACGCTGCGCAGTAACGCAAAAAAACGCCCCGAAGGGCGTTTTTTTGCACTGCTTGCGAACGAAGCGCGGCCGGGATTTACTTGGCTGCGATATCGCGCGGCGCATGGCCGGTGTACAGCTGGCGCGGACGGCCGATCTTGTAGTCGGGGTCGGACAGCATTTCGTCCCACTGGGCGATCCAGCCCACTGTGCGGGCCAGGGCGAAAATAGCCGTGAACATCGAGGTGGGGATGCCGATGGCGCGCTGCACGATGCCCGAGTAGAAGTCGACGTTGGGGTACAGCTTGCGGTCGACGAAATACTGGTCTTCGAGGGCGATGCGCTCGAGTTCCATGGCCAGCTTGAACAGAGGGTCGTTTTCCAGGCCCAGCGCGGACAGGATTTCCTTGCACGTTTCCTGCATGAGCTTGGCGCGCGGATCGTAGTTTTTGTACACGCGGTGTCCGAAGCCCATCAGGCGCACGCCGGAGGACTTGTCCTTGACCTGCTCCATGAAGGCGCCGACTTTTTCGATGCCGCCGTTGGCCTGCAGCTGTTCCAGCATCTGCAGGCAAGCCTCGTTGGCGCCGCCATGAGCCGGGCCCCACAGGCATGCCACGCCGGCGGCGATGGCCGCGAACGGATTGGTGCCCGAGGAACCGCACAGGCGCACGGTGGAGGTCGAGGCGTTCTGCTCGTGGTCGGCATGCAGGATGAAGATGCGGTCCAGGGCGCGCTCGACGACTTCGTTGACTTTGTATTCTTCGCAAGGCGTGGCGAACATCATGCGCAGAAAGTTGCCCGTGTAGCTGAGATCGTTCTGCGGATAGATGTAGGGCTGGCCCTGGGAATACTTGTACGCCATGGCGACCAGCGTGGGCATCTTGGCGATGAGGCGGATGGCCGAGATTTCACGGTGGCGCGCATCGGTGATGTCGGTGGAGTCATGGTAGAACGCGGACAGCGCGCCCACCAGGCCCGTCAGCACGGCCATCGGGTGCGCATCGCGCCGGAAGCCGCGCAGGAAGACGTGCAGCTGTTCGTTGACCATGGTGTGGTTGGTGACCATGGAATCGAACTCGAGCTTCTGCTGTGGGTTGGGCAGTTCTCCGTTGAGGATCAGGTAGCTGACGTCCATGAAGTCGCAGTTCTGGGCCAGCTGGTCGATGGGATAGCCGCGGTACAGCAGTTGCCCCTTGTCGCCGTCGATATAGGTGATGGCCGATTCGCACGAGGCCGTCGCCAGGAAACCCGGATCGTAGGTGAACATGCCGGTCTGGCCATACAGCTTGCGGATGTCGATGACGTCGGGACCGATCGTGCCTTTATAGACCGGAAACTCGATGGGAGCGCTGCCATCGGACAACGACAAGGTGGCTTTTTTATCTGACAGTTGCATCTTTCTTTTCCTCAAAAATTTACAGCGCCCGCATTTGCGAGACCAGGCGGCGAAGCTCGGGAGTGTCGTATTCGCCCTGGAGCTCGCTTCGGGCCAGCAAAACGTCAAGCAAGTCGTTGTCACCCATCTCGAACAGTTGAGACAAAGCGGCAACATCAGTGTCGGTTAGTTGGGCTTCGAACTGATCGAGGAACTTCGTGATGATCAGGTCGTTTTCCAACAGACCACGGCGTGCCCGCCACCGAAGACGGGCGCGCTCGAGTTCTGACAGTTTCCTCATTCCGGGCGTACCACCTTTAGATGGTGCGACGAACCAACAGTTCCTTGATCTTGCCGATGGCTTTCGCGGGGTTCAGGCCTTTTGGACAGACATCGGTGCAGTTCATGATGGTGTGGCACCTGAACAGGCGATAGGGATCCTCCAGGTTGTCGAGCCGCTCGGCCGTGGCTTCGTCGCGGGTGTCCACGATGAAGCGGTAGGCCTGCAGCAGGCCGGCGGGACCGACGTACTTGTCGGGGTTCCACCAGAACGAGGGGCAAGAAGTGGAACAGCATGCGCACAGGATGCACTCGTACAGGCCGTCGATCTCTTCGCGCGCCTCGGGCGTCTGCAGCCGCTCTTTCTCGGGCGGAGGCTGGTCGTTGATGAGGAACGGCTTGATGGAATGATACTGGTTGAAGAAGTGCGTCATGTCGACGATGAGGTCGCGCACGACGGGCAGGCCGGGCAAGGGCCGCAGCACGATGGGCTGCTTGAGCTCGCGCAGGTTGGTGGTGCAGGCCAGGCCATTCTTGCCGTTGATGTTCATGGCGTCGGAGCCGCACACGCCCTCGCGGCACGAGCGGCGCAGCGCCAGGCTGTCGTCAACGTCGTTCTTGATGCGCACCAGGGCGTCGAGCAGCATCTTGTCGGTGGGCTGCAGCTCGACCTCGAGCTTCTGCATGTAGGGGCGCTCGTCCTTGTCAGGGTCGTAGCGGTAGATTTCAAACTTGACGATACGTTTTTCGCTCATTTCGATTCCTGCTTAGAAGGTACGCGCCTTGGGCGGGAAGCTGTCCACGGTAAGGGGCTTCATCTGCACCGGCTTGTATTCCAGACGGCTGCCCTGCGAATACCACAGGGTATGGCGCAGCCAGTTTTCGTCGTCGCGTGTGGGGTGGTCGTCCAGCGCATGGGCGCCGCGGCTTTCGGTGCGGTAGGCGGCCGACTTGGTGGTGGCGCGGGCGACCTCGATCATGTTGGTCACTTCCAGCGCTTCGACGCGGGCCGTGTTGAATACCTTGGACTTGTCCTTGAAGTAGATGTTTTCCACTTGGGGAACCAGGCTTTCGATGGCGTCCACGCCCTTGTGCAGGAGGTCCAGCGTGCGGAACACGCCGCAATGATGCTGCATGGCGTTGCGGATGGCGTTGCCCACGGCCTGGGTTTTTTCGCCCGAGGTGCGCGACTCCAGCCGGTCGACGCGGTCCAGCGAATAGTCGATGCTGGACTGCGGTATGGGCTGGTGGGCGTGCTGGCGCTCGAGGTGCGAGTCGACGATGAAATTGCCGGTTGCGCGCCCGAACACGATGAGATCCAGCAGCGAATTGGTGCCCAGGCGGTTGGCGCCGTGCACCGACACCGCCGCGCACTCGCCGATGGCGAACAGGCCCTTGACGACACTGGTTTCGCCGTTTTCGGTGGCAAGGACCTGGCCGTGGTAGTTGGCCGGGATGCCGCCCATCTGGTAGTGGATGGTCGGCACCACGGGAATGGGTTCCTTGATGGGATCGACGTTGCCGAACTTGATGGCGATTTCGCGGATGGAGGGCAGCCGCTTGTTGATGACGTCGGCGCCCAGGTGGTCGAGCTTGAGCAGCACGTAGCTGCCGTCGGGGCCGCAGCCGCGGCCTTCCTTGATTTCCTGGTCCATCGAGCGCGACACGAAGTCGCGCGGGGCGAGGTCCTTGAGGGTGGGCGCATAGCGCTCCATGAAGCGCTCGCCGTCCTTGTTGAGCAGGATGCCGCCTTCGCCGCGCACGCCCTCGGTGATGAGCACGCCGGCGCCGGCCACGCCCGTGGGGTGGAACTGCCAGAACTCCATGTCCTGCAGCGGGATGCCGGCGCGCGCCGCCATGCCCAGGCCGTCGCCCGTATTGATGAAGGCGTTGGTCGAAGCGGCCCAGATGCGGCCGGCGCCGCCGGTGGCCAGCACCGTGTTCTTGGCTTCGAGGATGTAGATTTCGCCAGTTTCCATTTCAAGCGCGGTGACGCCCAGCACATCGCCGGCCTCGTTGCGCAGCAGGTCCAGCGCCATCCATTCGACGAAGAACTGCGTGCGCGCCGCGACGTTGCGCTGGTACAGCGTATGCAGCATGGCGTGGCCGGTACGGTCGGCCGCCGCACAGGCGCGCTGGACGGGCTTTTCGCCGAAGTTGGCGGTGTGGCCGCCGAAGGGCCGCTGATAAATGGTGCCATCGGGGTTGCGGTCGAACGGCATGCCGAAGTGTTCGAGCTCGTACACCGCGTTGGGCGCCTCGCGGCACATGAACTCGATGGCGTCCTGGTCGCCGAGCCAGTCCGAGCCCTTGACCGTGTCGTACATGTGCCAGTACCAGTTGTCTTCGCTCATGTTGCCCAGCGAAGCGCTGACCCCGCCCTGCGCCGCAACCGTGTGCGAACGCGTGGGAAACACCTTGGACAGCACCGCGACGGAAAGGCCCGCCTGGGCAAGTTGCAGCGAGCAACGCATGCCGGATCCGCCGGCACCCACGACCACCACATCGAACTGGCGGCGAGGTATGGATTTTTTGACAGCAGCCACGGCTTATAGACTCCAGAGTACTTTAGCGAAATAGACGATCGAACCGACCAGCCACAGCACGGTCAGCACTTGCAGCAGCAGACGAAGGCCCGCCGAGGTGACGTAGTCCATCCAGATGTCGCGCACGCCCACCCAGGCATGCCACACCACCGAGAAAAAGGCCAGTGTCGCCAGGAGCTGGCCCACGGGCAGGACGCCAAGCTGGAAAGTGAACAGATGCCGCCAGGATTCGAAACTGATTTCGGACGAGAACAGCAGGCCAAAGAACAGAACCAGGGTGTACACCGCCATGATGACGGCGGTGCAGCGCTGGACGATGAAATCGAGCGTGCCGTAATGGGAACCCACCACCAGGCGCTTGGTGCCGAGACGTTCTTGAGTTGCCATTACCATGCTCCAAACAGTTTGAGGCCGAACACGACGGTGAGGGCCAGGCTGACGCCAAACACGAGGCCGGCGCTTTTTTGCGCCGTGATTTTGTCCATGCCGATATGCAGGTCGAGCACCAGATACCGGATGCCCGCACAGAAGTGATGCAGATAACCCCAGATGAGCACCAGCAGGATCAGCTTGCAGATGGGATTGGACACCCAGGCCTTCATGGCGTCGAAGCTTTCGGGCGACGTGACGCTGGAGGCGAACAGCGGCACGATGACCAGCGGCAGGCTGAGAAACAGCAGGGCGCCGCTGGCGCGATGCAAAATGGAGGATTTGCCGGCTAGGGGCAGCCGGTAGCTGAGTAGCTGCGCGACGCTAAGGTTGCGAAACTGCGGACGCGGCTTGGAAGCGGAATCGGACATGACGGCCTCAAGGTTTAACAAATAATTTATTGCAAAGCACAACCAGTATTTTCGCCTATTTGGGCAAGCGGCATCAAATACCGCGAAAACCCCTGTTAATTCAAACTGTTTCGATAATGGAAGCGTTCGGTGACGTATAAACCCCGACGCACTTCCATGGGGCGGTCGCCGTAGGTGTAGGAAACCCGCTCCACCTGCAGCAGCGGCGTGCCCGGCTCGACCCGCAGATGCCCGGCCTGTTCGCGGCCCGCCGGCATGGCGCGGATTTTTTCTTCGGCCCGCACCATGCTGACGCCGAACTCGGATTCGAACAGGGCGTACAGCGGACCGCGGTAGCGCGCCAGCGAATCGGCCGTCAGCCCCTTGAAGGCCGCCCCCGGCAGCCAGATGTCGTCCAGGATGGTGGGCACTTGGTCGAAGGACAACAGGCGGCGCAGGTTGACCACGGTGTCCGATGCGCGCAGGTCCAGCAGCCGGGCGATGTCCACGGGCGCCTTGACGCGCCGGCAATCGAGTATCTGGCTTCCCGACACCGGCGGCCTGCCGTCGTCGGGCGTCAGGCGCAAAAAGCGGAAACGCACCTTGGCTTCGTGATGAGTGGCCACGAAAGTGCCCTTGCCCTGGCGGCGCAGCAGCAGGTTTTCGGCGGCGAGTTCATCGATGGCCTTGCGCACCGTGCCCTGGCTGACCTGGAAACGCGAAGCCAGCTCGAGTTCGCTGGGAATGGCCTCGCCCGGCTTCCATTCGCCGCGGTCCAGGCTTTGCAGCAAAAGCCCCTTTATCTGCTGGTACAACGGGCTGTAGGCCGCGCTGCTGGCGGCACGCCCGGAGTCCGGAGATGATTCGGCGGCAGGGGTTTCAGACATGGGCGAGAGGCGGGACGGGCCAATGGAAAGTCGGATAAATAACGTCCGTTATTTTCGCACGGTTCGGGGTTTCTGTCTAACACTCTTCTGTCTTATATAAGATATAAGACAATTGACGCCAGGATGGATTTCCTCTAACCTCCAAAGGATTTACACTGTGCGATGGCGCCGCAGCGCCCGCCGGCCCGCCCGCCGTTCGCAACGGCCCGGCGGCCGCCCCGGAAGGGCCCGGCCTTGCGCCCGCCACGATTACCCTCTCAGCCACACTTACCGGAGATTGTTTCATGTCCAAACCCGCCATGCGTGTCGCCGTCACAGGCGCAGCCGGCCAAATTGGTTACGCACTGCTGTTCCGCATCGCCTCGGGCGAAATGCTGGGCAAAGACCAGCCCGTCATCCTGCAGCTGCTGGAAATCCCTGACGAAAAAGCGCAAAAAGCCCTCAAGGGCGTGATGATGGAGCTGGACGATTGCGCGTTCCCGCTGCTGGCGGGCATGACGGCGCACAGCGACCCGCGCGAAGCCTTCAAGGATGCCGACGTAGCCCTGCTGGTGGGCGCCCGCCCCCGCGGCCCCGGCATGGAACGCAAAGACCTGCTGCAGGTCAACGCGCAGATCTTCACGGCCCAGGGCAAGGCGCTCAACGACGTCGCCAGCCGCAACGTCAAGGTGCTGGTGGTGGGCAACCCCGCCAACACCAATGCCTATATCGCCATGAAGTCGGCGCCCGACCTGCCGGCCAAGAACTTCACCGCCATGCTGCGCCTGGACCACAACCGCGCGCTGTCGCAGCTGGCGGCCAAGTCCGGCAAGCAAGTGGCCGACATCGAAAAGCTCATCGTGTGGGGCAACCACTCGCCCACCATGTACCCCGACATCCGCTTCGCCACCGTCAATGGCCAGAGCCTGGCCGGCATCATCAACGACGACGCCTGGAACCGCGACGTCTTCATCCCCACCGTGGGCAAGCGCGGCGCGGCCATCATCGACGCGCGCGGCCTGTCCTCGGCCGCCTCGGCGGCCAACGCGGCCATCGACCACGTGCGCGACTGGGTGCTGGGCAGCAACGGCAAGTGGGTCACCATGGGCGTGCCCTCCGACGGCTCCTACGGCATCCCCGAAGGCATCATCTATGGCGTGCCCGTCACCACGGCCAATGGCGAATACACCCGCGTCGAGGGCTTGGAAATCGATGCCTTCTCGCGCGAGCGCATGGACTTCACCCTGAAGGAACTGCTCGAAGAGCGGGATGGCGTCAAGGACCTGCTGTCCTGATTCCCGCCCTCTGAACGGCAAAAAAAACCGCTGCCTGGGCGCAGCGGTTTTTTTTTGCCGCTGGGCCGCGGGCCCTCAAGACAGTTAGCCCTTGCACTAAGTTTTGCGTCATGCAATACTTAGCCCTATGGATCAGTATCCGGAAAACCTCGACGCAATCTTCCAGTCGCTGGCCGATCCGACGCGCCGCGCCGTCCTCGCACGCTTGGGCGGGGGGCCGGCAAGCGTCTCCGACCTGGCGAAGCCGTTCGAGATCGCCCTGCCCTCCTTCATGAAACACATCCGCCAATTGGAAGGCAGCGGCCTGATCCGCACACACAAGCACGGACGGGTGCGCATCTGCGCCATCGAGCAGGACAAGTTCGCGGCGATCGAGGCATGGCTGGCGGAGCAGCGCACTGTCTGGGAGGCCCGGCTCGACCGGCTGGATGCATTTGCAATGAAGGCTATGAAGGAACGCACGGAATGACATCGAACCCCAACTCTAAGGACATGCCTGCAGCCCTCGATCATGCGGACGGCCGCTTTGCAACGCTGAGCTTCGAACGGGACGGGGCGACGAAAGTGACGCTCGGCATGGTGTTCAACACGGAGGCCGAGTTCCAGAAAGCGAAAGGATTCGGCGCAGTCGAACTGGGCATGCAGACACTGGGCAAACTGGAACGCTTCGTCAAGTCTCGATAGGAACGCTCGCGCCCGCTTTCTCAGGCAGGCTGGCCGCGCAGCCTGCGCCACAAGGTGCTGCGGCTGATGCCCAGGCGCCGGGCGGCATTGCCGTGGTTGCCGCCGCATTCGTTCAGGACGGCGCGTATGTGCTCCAGCTCCATCGCCTTGCGGTTTTCGTGCAGGCCGGTGCGCTGCGGCGCGCGCCCGAACAGTTCCGGCGCAATCTCGCGCAGCATGGCGGTGGTCGAAGACTCGCCCGAACGGTTGCCGGCGCGCCCGCCCGAAGGCTTGCGGGACGAAGTGCCGGCAAAGCCGGGCGTACCCGGCGCCTGACGGAATACCATGGCGCGTTCGATCAGGTTTTCCAGTTCACGGATATTGCCGGGCCAGTCGTGCCCCCTGGCGGCGGCCACGATGGCGGCGGCCAGGCCCTCGTCCACCGGGCAGTCCAGCCGCTGGGCGATCTTGCGCTGCAGATGGCGCGCCAGCAGGAGCAGGTCTTCGCTGCGCTCGCGAAGTGGCGGCAAGGCAATGCGCAGGATGTCCAGGCGGTAGTACAGGTCGCTGCGGAACAGGCCCTCGCGGATGCGTCGGGTCAGGTCGCGGTGGGTGGCGGCGATGACGCGCACGTCCACCGGCGTGGGCTCGGTGGCGCCAATGCGCAGCACTTCTTTTTCCTGCAGCACCCGCAACAGCCGTGTCTGCAGCGGCAAGGGCATTTCGCCTATCTCGTCCAGGAAAATCGTGCCGGTGTGCGCGGCCTCGAACAGCCCCGCCTTGCCGCCGCGGCTGGAGCCTGTGAAAGCGCCCTCCACGTAGCCGAACAATTCGCTTTCCAGCAGGCTTTCGGGGAAGGCCGCGCAGTTGACGGCCACGAAAGGCTGGGCGCGGCGCGGGCCGGCGTTGTGCATGCCCTGCGCCAGAAGCTCTTTGCCCGTGCCGCTTTCGCCGACGATCAGCACCGTGGCCTGGCTCTGCGCACAGGCCTGCGCCCGCTCGCGCGCCAGGACGACGCCCCGGCTCTGGCCGATGATGTCGTGCAGGCCGTAGCGGGCCGGCAGCGCACGCGGCGCCGGGCGGGTGCGAAGGTTGCGGTCCAGCCGCTGGATGACGGCCGGGTCCTGGCACACCAGCACGGCGCCCGTGCGCCTGCCCTGCTCCACGATGGGCAGGCGGGTGACGACCATGGTGCGGCCGGCCACCTGCTGGACTTGCTCCACCTCGCTGTGGCCGCTGCGCAGCGTATCGGCCAGGCCCAGTCGGGGGCATATCTCGCTGAGCTGGCGGCCCAGCGCCCGGCCGGGGTCCTGCCCCAGCAGCCGCGCCATCGGCGGGTTGAGCGTCTCGACGCGTTCATGCAGGTCCACCGCGACCACGCCGTCCTTCAGCTTGTCCAGGATGATGGACAGCTTCTCGCGCTTGGCCAGTTCCAGCCGCGCCACGCGGGCCACTTCCACAGCGCTGTCCAGCGCTTCACGCACCGAGGCCTGCGAATACAGCAGCACGCCCTCGAGCCCCTGGGCGCGCGCCAGGTCCACCACCATGCCCGGTGCGACGATGGCCTGCACCCCCGCCTGTTTCAAGTCCTGCACGCAGTCCCGCGCATCCTGCTCCGTCTGGTAGGAACGCAATTCCAGCCCCAGGCCGAAGGCCTCGGTGAAATGGCGCAGTTCGGGGTCCACCGCGCCATAGGCGACCAGCGCCACGCGGTGCGCGCGGCGCCGGGCCTGGGCCAGCGCGTGCATGACATCCAGCCCGCTGGTCTTGACCAACACCACGGGCAGGTCCAGGTGCCTGCGCAGAAAGCCGCCGTTGGAGCCCGCGGCGACCACCGCGTCCACGCCGCCGCGCTCGCGCATGGCGGCGATGCCGGCCAGGGCATCGGCATAGACTTTGTCCACCACGCTGACCTGGGCGACGGCCTCGTACTCGGGCGCCAGCTGGGCCAGCAGCGTGCGCAGGCCATGAAATCCCACGGCGGCAATGCGCAGTGAAGCTTCGGGAAAAGTGGAATAAGCGGCCATGGCACACCCCGGCGATCAACGATGCGACAATTGAAACATAATAGTTTCATTATTGAAACGTGAGGGCCATATTGCTGCGCGCGCCTTTCAGCACGCGGCGATGCTGCACGTCCAAAGCCAGGCAGTGCGAACCCCGACGAGCCGCCCCAGCCAGGGCCGGCCGAGAACCCGGCCCGCCCGGCGCCCTCCCCGTTTGCCCATAGCGGGCGAACTGGCATGGATATTGCATAACCGCAGTGGATATCGCACAGTCGACAACACGGCGGCGCGGCAGACACTGCGCACGTCACAGGCGCCGTCCCGGCGCCCTTTTACCAAGCGAGGCCCATGTGACCCATTCCGCCCTATCGCCGCGTTCCGCCGGCGCCGCATTCCGCCAGGCCCTGCGCGACGAACGCCCCTTGCAGATCGTCGGCGCCATCAATGCCAATCACGCCCTGCTGGCCAGGCGCGCGGGGTTTCGCGCCGTATACCTGTCGGGCGGCGGCGTGGCCGCCGGTTCGCTGGGCCTGCCCGACCTGGGCATCAACACCCTGGACGATGTGCTGACCGACGTGCGGCGCATCACCGACGTGTGCGACCTGCCGCTGCTGGTGGACATCGACACCGGCTTCGGCCCATCGGCCTTCAACATCGCCCGCAGCATCAAAAGCCTGGTCAAGTTCGGCGCCGCGGGCTGCCACATCGAAGACCAGGTGGGCGCCAAGCGCTGCGGCCACCGGCCCGGCAAGGAAATCGTCTCTGTGCAGGAGATGGCCGACCGCGTCAAGGCGGCCGTGGACGCCCGGCAGGATCCCGAATTCTTCATCATGGCGCGCACCGACGCCATTGCCGTGGAAGGCGTCGAGGCGGCGCTGGAACGCGCCCAGGCCTGCGTGGAAGCAGGGGCGGACGCCATCTTCGCGGAAGCCTCGTACGACCTGGACACCTACCGCCGGTTCAGCGAGGCGCTGCGGGTGCCCATACTGGCCAACATCACCGAGTTCGGCCAGACGCCGCTGTTCACCACGCAGGAACTGGGCGGGGCCGGCGTGGACATGGTGCTGTATCCGCTGTCGGCCTTCCGGGCCATGAACAAGGCGGCCGAAACCGTCTACGGCGCCATCCGGCGCGACGGCCATCAAAAAAATGTCATCGACATGATGCAGACTCGCGAAGAGCTTTACGACCGGATCGGCTACCATGATTTCGAGGCCAGGCTCGACGCGCTTTTCGCGCAGGGCAAGGCCCGCTGACGGCCTGCACCCAGGCCCACGTATCCAGGAGACCCTCATGGCAAGCACCAAGCACGCAGCGCCCTCCACCTTCAAACCCAAGAAATCCGTCGCCCTGTCCGGCGTCGTGGCCGGCAACACAGCCCTGTGCACCGTAGGCCGCAGCGGCAACGACCTGCACTACCGCGGCTACGACATCCTGGACATCGCCGCCACCAGCGAGTTCGAGGAAATCGCCCACCTGCTGGTGCACGGCGCTCTGCCCAACAAGGCCGAGCTGCTCGCCTACAAGGCCAAGCTGCGCCGGCTGCGCGGGCTGCCCGAGGCCGTGCAGGACACCCTGCAATGCCTGCCCGCGGCCAGCCATCCCATGGACGTCATGCGAACCGCCGTGTCGGCGCTGGGCTGCGTGCTGCCCGAAAAAGGCGACCACAACATTCCCGACGCGCGCGACATCGCCGACCGGCTCATGGCCTGCCTGGGTTCGGCCCTGCTGTACTGGTACCACTACAGCCACAACGGCCGCATCATCGACGTGCAGACCGACGACGACAGCATCGGCGGCCATTTCCTGCACCTGCTGCACGGCGCGCCGCCCGACGGCGAATGGGTGCGCGCCATGCACACCTCGCTGAACCTGTACGCCGAACATGAGTTCAACGCCTCCACCTTCACCTGCCGCGTCATCGCCGGCACGGGCTCGGACATGTATTCCGCCATCGCCGGCGGCATAGGCGCGCTGCGCGGGCCCAGGCACGGCGGGGCCAACGAGGTGGCCTTCGAGATACAGAAGCGCTACGCAAGCCCCGACGAGGCCGAGGCCGACATACGCCGCCGGGTACAGGAAAAAGAAGTCATCATCGGTTTCGGCCACCCTGTGTACACGGTGTCCGACCCGCGTAACCAGGTCATCAAAGAGGTGGCCCGCAAGCTGTCCAAAAGCGCGCAGAACACGAAGATGTTCGACATCGCCGAGCGCCTGGAAAAAGTCATGTGGGACGCCAAGAAGATGTTTCCCAACCTGGACTGGTTCTCGGCCGTGTCCTACCACATGATGGGCGTGCCCACCTCCATGTTCACGCCCCTGTTCGTCATCGCCCGCACGGCGGGCTGGGCGGCGCACATCATCGAGCAGCGCATCGACAATAAAATCATTCGTCCCACCGCCAACTACATCGGGCCCGAAGACCGCAAGTTCGTGCCCCTGGCCAAACGCAAATAACCGGCGCCCGCGCCTCAACCCAGGAAGCTTCATGTCCGTCGCAATATCCAACGTCCGCCCCGAACCCGACCAGGTCCTGGTCGACATTGTGGACTATGTCCTGAACTACAACGTCGAAAGCGGACCGGCCTACGACACTGCCCGCAACTGCCTGATCGACACGCTGGGCTGCGGCCTGGAGGCGCTGGAATATCCCGCCTGCGCCAAGCTGCTTGGGCCCATCGTGCCCGGCACGGTCGTGCCCAACGGCGCCAAGGTGCCGGGCACCCAGTTCCAGCTGGACCCCGTGCAGGCCGCCTTCAATATCGGCGCCATGATCCGCTGGCTGGACTTCAACGACACCTGGCTGGCCGCCGAATGGGGCCACCCCTCGGACAACCTGGGCGGCATCCTGGCCACGGCCGACTGGCTGTCCCGCAACGCGGTGGCCGCCGGCAAGGCGCCGCTGTCCATGCGCGACGTGCTGACGGCCATGATCAAGGCGCACGAGATACAGGGCTGCATCGCGCTGGAAAACTCGTTCAACAAGGTCGGCCTGGACCATGTGGTGCTGGTCAAGGTGGCTTCCACCGCCGTCGTGGCCCACATGCTGGGGCTGAGCCGCGACGAGATCCTGAACGCCGTGTCGCTGGCCTGGGTGGACGGCCAGAGCCTGCGCACCTACCGGCACGCGCCCAATACCGGCAGCCGCAAAAGCTGGGCCGCCGGCGACGCCACCAGCCGCGCCGTGCGCCTGGCGCTGATGGCGCGCACCGGCGAAATGGGCTATCCGTCGGTGCTGACGGCCCCCGTCTGGGGTTTCTATGATGTCCTGTTCAAGGGGCAGCCATTCCAGTTCCAGCGGCCTTACGGCAGCTATGTGATGGAAAACGTGCTGTTCAAGATTTCCTTCCCGGCCGAGTTCCATTCGCAGACCGCCGTCGAGTGCGCCATGGCCATCCACCAGCGCCTGCTGGCGGCGGGCAAGTCGGCCAGCGACATCCGGCGCATCACCATCCGCACGCACGAGGCCTGCATCCGCATCATCGACAAGAAAGGGCCCTTGAACAACCCCGCCGACCGCGACCACTGCATACAGTACATGGTGGCCGTGCCCATCCTGTTCGGCCGGCTGACCGCGGCCGACTACGAGGACGACGTGGCGGCCGACCCGCGCATCGACGTGCTGCGCGACAAGATCGTGTGCGTCGAGGACCCGGCCTTCACCGCCGACTATCACGACCCGGAAAAACGCTCCATCGCCAATGCGCTGGCGGTGGCGTTCAACGACGGGACCACGCTGGACGAAATCGTGTGCGAATACCCCATCGGCCACAGGCGCCGCCGCGGCGAAGGCATCCCCCTGCTGGAGGCCAAGTTCCGCAGCAACCTGGCGCGGCGCTTCCCGGCCCGGCAACAACAGCGTATCCTGGACGCGTCGCTGGACCAGCAGACGCTGGAAGCCATGCCGGTCCATGAATACGTGGACTTGTATGTAATCTGAGGGAAGCCCCATGAGCCGAGCCATCGAACACAACACCGCCGAGCGGCGCTTCGAATATGTCGAAGACGGACAGCTGTGCGTGCTGGAATATGAACTGCTCGACGGCATCATGACCATCACCCACACGGGTGTTCCCGCGGCGGTCGAGGGCCGGGGCATCGCCGCCGGCCTGACCCGATACGCGCTGGATACGGCCCGCGGCCGGGGCTGGAAAGTACGGCCGCTGTGCTCTTATGCCGCGGCCTATTTCAAGCGACATCCGGAATATCAGGATCTGCTGGCGTAGCTTGTTGTATTTTGCGGGCGGGCGGTCGGGCGGTCCGAGGCAGCGCCCTCCAACGCCCGGCAAAAATAGTTTCCCTCTCCAGCGGCTTATGTTCAGGCAAGCCATATAAGCCGGTGTTCTATTGTAGAGGGTGTTTTGTTGCCGGAATGATGGATATCGGCGGGCTCCAGGCTGCCATGCGCCGGGCTTTCGTAACAGCCATAAATACCCTCAAAGCCCAAAAAACCAAAAAAACCAAGTCTTATATAAGATATAAGACATAAGACATTTGCCTCAACCACCACCTTCGGCTTACAATCCGGGCAACACTTTCCCGTCACTTTTCCCTCGATCAAAGGGCACGTTTTCATGCTGGATACATACCGCCAACACGTTGCCGAACGCGCCGCGTTGGGCATTCCCCCCCTTCCCCTGTCGGCCAAACAGGCCGCTGGCCTCGTCGAATTGCTCAAGAACCCGCCCGCCGGCGAAGAAGCCTATCTGCTGGACCTGATCACCCACCGCGTGCCCGCGGGCGTGGATGACGCGGCCAAAGTCAAGGCCTCTTACCTGGCGGCCATCGCCTTCGGCAAAGAGTCGTGTCCGCTGATCGACGCCCGCAAGGCCACCGAGCTGCTGGGCACCATGCTGGGCGGCTACAACGTCGCCCCGCTCATCCAGCTGCTGGACGACGCCCAACTGGGCGCCACCGCGGCCGACGCGCTCAAGAACACCCTGCTGGTGTTCGACGCCTTCCACGACGTCAAGGAAAAGGCCGACAAGGGCAATGGCCACGCCAAGGCCGTGCTGCAAAGCTGGGCCGACGGCGAATGGTTCACCAGCCGCCCCGAAGTCCCGCAAAACCTTACCGTCACCGTCTTCAAGGTGCCGGGCGAAACCAATACGGACGACCTGTCCCCCGCCCCCGACGCCACCACCCGTCCCGACATCCCCCTGCACGCCCTGGCGATGCTGAAGAACCGCCGCGACGGCGCGCCCTTCGAGCCCGAAGAGGACGGCAAGCGCGGTCCGGTCAAGTTCATCGAATCCCTGAAGGAAAAAGGCCACCTGGTGGCCTACGTGGGCGACGTGGTGGGCACGGGCTCATCGCGCAAGTCGGCCACCAACTCGGTGCTGTGGTTCACCGGCGAGGACATCCCGTTCGTGCCCAACAAGCGCTTCGGCGGCGTCTGCCTGGGCGGCAAGATCGCTCCCATCTTTTACAACACCATGGAAGATGCGGGCGCCCTGCCCCTGGAAGTGGACGTCTCCCAGATGAACATGGGGGACGTGATCGAGCTGCGTCCGTATGAAGGCAAAGCGCTCAAGAACGGCGAAGTCATCGCCGAATTCGAGGTCAAGTCCGATGTGCTGTTCGACGAAGTGCGCGCCGGCGGGCGCATTCCGCTCATCATCGGCCGCGGCCTGACCGCCAAGGCCCGCGAAGCCCTGGGCCTGCCGCCCTCGACCCTGTTCCGCCTGCCGCACAATCCGGCCGATTCGGGCAAGGGCTTCTCGCTGGCTCAAAAAATGGTCGGCCGCGCCTGTGGTCTTCCCGAAGGCCAGGGCGTGCGCCCCGGCACCTACTGCGAGCCGCGCATGACGTCCGTGGGCAGCCAGGACACCACCGGCCCCATGACCCGCGACGAGCTCAAGGACCTGGCCTGCCTGGGCTTCTCGGCCGACCTGGTCATGCAGTCGTTCTGCCACACCGCCGCGTATCCCAAGCCAGTGGACGTCCAGACGCACCACACCCTGCCCGACTTCATCAGCACGCGCGGCGGCATTTCGCTGCGCCCCGGCGACGGCGTCATCCACAGCTGGCTGAACCGCATGCTGCTGCCCGACACCGTGGGCACGGGCGGCGACTCGCACACGCGCTTTCCCATCGGCATCTCCTTCCCGGCCGGTTCGGGCCTGGTGGCCTTTGCCGCCGCCACCGGCGTCATGCCGCTGGACATGCCCGAGTCCGTGCTGGTGCGATTCAAGGGCAAGATGCAGCCCGGCGTCACGCTGCGCGACCTGGTCAACGCCATTCCGTTGTACGCCATCAAGCAGGGCCTGCTGACTGTGGCCAAGCAGGGCAAGAAAAACGTCTTTTCGGGCCGCATCCTCGAAATCGAAGGCCTGCCCGACCTGAAGGTGGAACAGGCATTCGAGCTTTCCGACGCCTCGGCGGAACGCTCGGCCGCCGGCTGCACGGTGCGCCTGAACAAAGAGCCCATCATCGAGTACATCAACAGCAACATCGTGATGCTCAAGTGGATGATCGCCAACGGCTACGAGGACGAACGCTCGCTGGCGCGCCGCGTCAAGGCCATGGAAGCCTGGCTGGCCGACCCCCAGCTGCTGCAGCCCGACGACAACGCCGAGTACGCGGCCGTCATCGAAATCGACCTGGCCGACATCCACGAGCCCATCGTGGCCTGCCCCAACGACCCCGACGACGTCAAGACGCTGGCCGACGTGGCCGGCGCCAAGATCGACGAAGTCTTCATCGGCAGTTGCATGACCAACATCGGCCACTTCCGCGCGGCGTCCAAGCTGCTGGAAGGCAAGCGCGACATTCCCGTCAAGCTGTGGGTGGCCCCGCCCACCAAAATGGACGCCCAGCAGTTGACCGAAGAAGGCCACTACGGCGTTTTCGGCACCGCGGGCGCCCGCACCGAAATGCCCGGCTGCTCGCTGTGCATGGGCAACCAGGCGCAGGTGCGCGAAGGCGCGACGGTCATGTCGACCAGCACCCGCAACTTCCCCAACCGGTTGGGCAAGAACACCTTTGTGTACCTGGGCTCGGCCGAACTGGCGGCCATCTGCTCGCGCCTGGGCCGCATTCCCACGCGCGAAGAGTACATGGCCGACATGGGCGTCATCAACCAAAGCGGCGAACAGATCTACCAATACCTCAACTTCGACCGGATCGAAGAATACAAAGAGGTCGCCGACTCGGTGGGCGTGTAGGCGCCGCCCGGCAGCAAGACGGGCTTGCGGCCCGCCCGGGCCGCTCTGGTCCGGCATCCACCCCGAAATCTGGACATGTTTTCAGATTTCGGGGTTTTTTACATGGCCGGGCACGGCAGGCCGTGCAGTCTTGCCGGATTCGGCCTTCCGGCTGGCGGGGCCTGTTTGAGCGGCGGCGCGCAAATCGGAACGACACCTGCAAATTGTGCGCAAAGAGGCATAAAATAACCCAGGCCGGCCGCGCGCTTGCAGACCTACCTCTTCACGTCCTCTTGCCTCATCACGGAGCAAACATGCCGCACAATACATTCGACAGCCTGCAGAAATTCAAGGCCGGATCCCGTTCCGGCCAGTTCTATTCCCTGCCGGCGCTGGGCAAGTCCCTGGGCATCGACATCCAGCGACTTCCGGTTTCCATCCGCATCGTCCTCGAATCCGTGCTGCGCAACTGCGACGGCCGCAAGATCACCGAACAGCACATCAGGGAACTGGCCGGCTGGAAGCCCAACGCGCCGCGCACCACCGAAATCCCCTTCGTCGTGGCGCGGGTCGTGCTGCAGGACTTCACCGGCGTTCCCCTGCTGGCCGACATCGCGGCCATGCGCTCCGTCGCCGCCGGCATGGGCAAGAACCCCAAGCTGATCGAACCGCTGGTGCCCGTCGACCTGGTGGTGGACCACTCCGTCATGATCGACTACTTCGGCACCAACAAGGCGCTGGACCTGAACATGAAGCTGGAATTCCAGCGCAACAAAGAGCGCTACCAGTTCATGAAGTGGGGCATGCAGGCCTTCGACACCTTCGGCGTCGTGCCGCCGGGCTTCGGCATCGTCCACCAGGTCAACCTGGAACACCTCGCGCGCGGCGTGCACCATGACACCCGCAACAACGTCTACTATCCCGACACCCTGGTCGGCACCGACAGCCACACCACCATGATCAACGGCATCGGCGTGGTCGGCTGGGGCGTGGGCGGCATCGAGGCCGAGGCGGGCATGCTGGGCCAGCCGCTGTACATTCTTACCCCCGACGTGGTCGGCGTCGAGCTCAAGGGCGAGCTGCGCGGCGGCGTCACCGCCACCGACCTGGTGCTTACCATCACCGAGCTGCTGCGCAAGCAGAAAGTGGTGGGCAAGTTCGTCGAGTTCTGTGGGCCCGGCACCGCCAGCCTGTCCGTCACGGACCGCGCCACCATCGGCAACATGGCCCCCGAATACGGCGCCACCATGGGCTTTTTCCCGGTCGACGACCGCACCATCCATTATTTCGAGGGCACGGGGCGCTCGCCGCAGGAAATCCAGGCCCTGCAGGCCTATTTCAAGGCCCAGAAAATGTATGGCGTGCCCAACGCCAGGGACATCGACTACACCCAGCTGGTCACGCTGGACCTGTCCACCGTGACGCCCTCGCTGGCCGGCCCCAAACGCCCGCAGGACCGCATCGAGATCGGCGACGTCAAGCGCACGTTCACCGGCCTGTTCTCGGAACAATCGGCCAACGGCTTCAACCAGCCGGCCGAGAAACTGTCCCAGGTGTTCACCAGCAGCGCCGGCACCAAGGTGCGCAACGGCGACATCCTCATTGCCGCCATCACCTCGTGCACCAACACGTCCAATCCCAGCGTGCTGCTGGCGGCCGGCCTCATGGCCAAGAAAGCCGTCGAGGCCGGGCTCAAGGTGCCCAAGCACATCAAGACCTCGCTGGCCCCCGGCTCACGGGTGGTCACCGACTACCTCACCAAGACCGGCCTGCTGCCCTACCTGGAAAAACTCGGCTTCAACGTGGCGGCCTACGGCTGTACCACTTGCATCGGCAATGCCGGCGACCTTACCGCCGACCTGAACGACGTCATCACCGAGAACGGCCTGGTGTGCGCCGCCGTGCTGTCCGGCAACCGCAATTTCGAGGCCCGCATCCATCCCAACATCAAGGCCAACTTCCTGGCTTCGCCGCCGCTGGTGGTGGCCTACGCCCTGGCGGGCACCGTGCTGCGCGATCTCATGACCGAGCCGGTGGGCCGGGGCAAGCACGGCGACGTCTGGCTGGGCGACATATGGCCCACCAATGCCGAAGTCCAGGCCCTGCTGGGCCAGGCGATGGACCCCGCCGTCTTCCGCAGCAACTACGGCGAAATAAAAACCAACCCGGGCAAGCTGTGGAACAACATCGCCGGCGTCACGGGCGACGTGTACGACTGGCCCAAGTCTACCTACATCGCCGAACCGCCCTTCTTCGCGGGCTTCGGCATGCAGCCGCAGCCCATGCCGCCCGTGCGCAATGCCCGCGCGCTGGCCATCTTCGGCGACTCGGTCACCACCGACCACATCTCGCCCGCCGGGTCCATCAAGGAAAGCTCGCCGGCCGGCCTGTGGCTGAAAGAACACGGCGTCATGAAACAGGACTTCAACAGCTATGGCTCGCGCCGCGGCAACCACGAAGTCATGATGCGGGGCACTTTCGCCAATGTGCGCATCAAGAACCTGATGCTGCCGCCCAACCCCGACGGCAGCCGCTACGAAGGCGGCGAAACCCTGCACCAGCCCGACGGCGAACGCCTGTCCATCTATGACGCCGCCATGAAATACGTCGCCGAAGGCGTGCCCACCGTCGTGTTCGGCGGCGAAGAATACGGCACGGGCTCATCGCGCGACTGGGCGGCCAAGGGCACCCAGCTGCTGGGTGTCAAGGCCGTGGCGGCCCGCAGCTTCGAGCGCATCCACCGCAGCAACCTGGTGGGCATGGGCGTGCTGCCGCTGCAGTTCAAGGGCGACGACAGCGTGCAGTCGCTGGGCATCACCGGCGAAGAAACCTACGACATCTCGGGCATCGAGAACGGCATCAAGCCGCAGCAGGACGTCACGCTGACCATCCACAGGCGTGACGGCAGCACCCAGCACGTCGCAATGCTGCTGCGCATCGACACCGCCACCGAAGTCGACTACTACCTGCACGGGGGCATCCTGCCCTACGTCCTGCGCGAGCTCCTGGCGGCCTGACCCCGCCGCCTCGCCACAGGCCCCGGCCCCGGCCCCGCGGCATGCCGTGAAGCCGGGGCCGGGCTTTTGCGCCCGGGCGCCGCCGCGCTGCACGATCGGACCCCCAGGGTTAAACTAGAGGCATAGCAATCCAGAGCCATCCAGAACCTGTTTTTTCAAATGCCCAATACCGTTCCCCTTAGCCCCAACCGCCTGTCGCGCGACGCGCAGCGCCTGATTTCCCTGGCGCACGCCCTGGCACAGTCGGGCAGCCGGCTCGAAGACCTCTATTGGGAAGCCCTGCTCGGCGCCCAGCTGAACAAACTGCTGCAAGGCAAAAAGAACGGCATCCTCGAGTCGGCCCTTGACCACCTGCTTGCCGCCGACCCCGAAGCCTACGAAATTCTCATCGAGCAGGCCGAAACGCACTCCGAATCCATCTCCCTGCAGGAAGACGGCGTCGACTACGACGTCCTGCTCTTTTCGGCGCCGGTGGCGGCCTGGACGCGCTATCAGCTGCCGCGCGCCTACCCGCTGAAAAAAATCATGCCGCGGCTGCAGGAGCAACTGCTGGCGCATATCGTGGCCGACGGCGCGCGGCTGGCCCTGCTGCCCGAAATGGTGTCCTTCGACCAGATGCCGCAGTCCTTCCAGGAAACTCTGGACTGGACGCAGCGCCTGGGCCGCGCCGCACTCAAGGGCAAGGCCGACGCCACCTCGTTCAAGCCGGTGCCCGAAACAGAGGGCATGCTGGCCGACGCCCGCTTCATCGTGGGCGTCATCGCCGTGCCCAAAGGCCAGCCGCTATTCCGCTGGCAGCTGGGCGCGCCCGACGCCGCCCCTTCGCGCGCCCAGTGCTTCGACGCCTGGCGCCAGGGCAGCGCCGACATCCTGGCGCCTCTTTTCACGGGCTGCAGCCTGGAATACCTGCAGCCCGACGCCTACTACGTCAACAGCCGCGAGGCCGACCGCCGCATCCGGCCCCTGGCCCTGAAAGCCGCCGTCACATGGCTGCAGACGGCCGCCGGCCTGCCCGGCAATGACTTGCGCGCCGCCATCGTGGCCTGCGGCGAATCGGCCATCGAAGAATACCGCATCGGCTTCAGCACCCGGCAAAGCACAGACGTCATCTATGGCTGCGTCTGGCCCGTGCTCAGCAAGGAAGAAGCCCTGTCCGAGGCCATGGACGACGAACAGGCCGACATCCCCGAGGAAGTCGCGGCCCTGCTCAAAGAACTGGGCGTTCCCGAAGTGCGGCGCCTGCCCGGCCTGTACGCGGTAGAGTTCTGCGACGACTGCGGAGCGCCGTATTTTCCCAATCCGCTGGGCGAGATGATGCACCCCGAACTGCCCGAGGAAATCAACGTCAATCCGGTGCACTTCCATTAGGGCCTGAAAGGGCGGCCGCATGAGCATGCAAACAGCTGACCCTCAAGGCGCGGTGGCCGGCCGGCCCTCCTAGACCCGCATGGCAGCGCCTCTTCCAAGCTTCGACATCTTCTGCCGGGTCATCGACAATTTCGGCGACATCGGTGTGTGCTGGCGCCTGGCCAGGCAACTGGCGCAGGCCGGCGCGGGGCCGATGCGCCTGTGGGTCGACGACCTGCGCAGCTTTGCGCGCATCGAAGGCCAAGTCTCGCCCGGTGTGGCCGAGCAAACCGTGGAAGGCATCGACATCGTCCACTGGACCGCCCATGCCCCGTCGCCGCAGCCTCACGAGGTCGTCGTCGAGGCCTTTGCCTGCGACCCGCCGCCCGGCTTCGTCGCCCGCATGCGCCAGCGACGCAGCCTGTGGATCAACCTGGAATACCTCAGCGCCGAAGACTGGGTGCAGGACTGCCATGCCCTGCCCTCGCCGCAGGCCGGCGGATTGACCAAGTTTTTCTTTTTCCCGGGCTTTACCGAGGCGACCGGCGGATTGCTGCGCGAAGCGGGACTGCTGGACCGGCAGCGCGCCTGGCAGGCCCGGCCGGCGCTGCGGCGCCGGCTGCTGGACGGCATTGGCATGCCCGACGCGCTGGCGGACAAGCTGATGGACGGCTGGCGCCAGGTGTTTGTGTTCTGCTATGGCCATGCGCCGGCCGACGCCCTGGCGCACGCCCTGGACGACCGGGACGCGCCCAGCGTCATCATCGTGCCGCAAGGCGTCCTGCCCGCGCTGCGCACGCTGCAGACCGACACCCTGCGCGTGTTCGAAAGCCCTTTCGTCAGCCAGGATGATTTCGACAAACTGCTGTGGAGCAGCGACCTGAACATCGTGCGCGGCGAGGATTCGCTGCTGCGCGCCACCTGGGCCGGCCGGCCCTTTATCTGGCACATTTACCCGCAAGAGGAACAGGCCCATCTCGTCAAGCTGGACGCCTGGCTGGCGCGCGCCGGCTGGCGCGAACCCGTGCCGGCCCTGATGCGCGCCTGGAACGCCGAAAGCGCCCAGGCAGGCCCGTCCTTACCCGCTGGCTTGCCGCCGCCGGGCGGACCCGGCCCGGTGCTGGACAGGCTGCTGTCCACGGCGCTCAGCCCCCCCCATTGGGAGCAATGGCGCGCCGACGCCCTGTCCCTGCGCGACCGCCTGGCCACGCAGGACAGCCTGGTCCAGCGCCTTCTGGCCTTCTGCGCGGAACATGGCCGAAAAGGTTAAAATAGCTGGTTTTTTATGTCATGCTCCGGCCCGGCAGCCCTGTATCTGGAGCAATTTAAACCCCGGAGTTGTTAAAAGATGAAAACCGCACAAGAACTGCGCGTTGGCAATGTCGTCATGGTCGGCAACGACCCCCTGGTCGTCCAGAAGGCCGAATACAACAAGTCGGGCCGCAACGCGGCCGTCGTCAAGCTCAAATTCAAGAACCTGCTCAGCGGTTCGGGCAGCGAATCCGTGTACAAGGCCGACGAAAAATTCGACATCGTCGTGCTGGAACACAAGGAATGCACCTACTCGTATTTCGCCGACCCCATGTATGTCTTCATGGACGAAGAATACAACCAGTACGAAGTCGAAGCCGACAGCATGGGCGACGCCCTGGACTACCTGGAAGAAGGCATGGCGGTCGAAGTCGTATTCTATGAAGGCCGCGCCATCTCGGTGGAGCTGCCCACCATCATCGTGCGCGAAATCACCTACACCGAGCCCGCCGTCAAGGGCGATACCTCGGGCAAGGTGCTCAAGCCCGCCACCATCAATACCGGCAAGGAAATCAGCGTGCCGCTGTTCTGCACCATCGGCGACAAGATCGAAATCGACACCCGCACGGGCGAATACCGCAGCCGCGTGATGTGAACCAGTTTTTTCGTGAAAAAGCCGCCTGCGCCGCACACGCGCCAGGCGGCTTTTTTTGCCGCCGGGCCGCCCCAAGGCAAAAAGCGCCCCCTTGAGGGGCAGCGACGGCCCACAGGGCCTAGCGTGGGGGCATTTTTTTTGCCGCCGGGCCGCCCCAAGGCAAAAAGCGCCCCCTTGGGGGGCAGCGACGGCCCACAGGGCCTAGCGTGGGGGCATTTTTTTACCGCCGGGCCGGGCAAAGGCAGCTATTGCAGCCTGTCGTCGTCCAGGAAGTCGGGGATGGCCAGCACCGCGATGCCGTCCTGGGCCAGTTCCTGGCGTTCCTGCGGCGTGGCGGTGCCGCGTATGGCGCGGTGTTCTATTTCGCCCTCGTGCATGCGGCGCGCCTCTTGGGCGAAACGGTCGCCCACGTTGTCGGTGTCGCGCACGATCTGGCGCAGACGCTGCAGAACCTGCGCCTGCAGCTGGGCCACAGGGAGAGATTCGGACCGGCCGGCAGCGGCGGGCAATGCGGGCGCGGCTTCGGGTTCACGCGCGCGGCCCATGTTGAGGCGCGAGGCGGAGGGCTTCTTGGCGACTTCGCGGCTGTCGCACACGGGACAGGCCAGCAGGCCCCGCGCGCGCTGCTGCTCATAGTTGTCAGCCGACGCGAACCAGCCTTCGAACACGTGGCCGGCGTCGCATTGAAGATCGTAGACTTTAAGTGCCATGACGTCCAAATGAGGGCGAACCCTCCCAATACAAGAGCCCAGGGCTTCCCGACACTAAAAGCTGCGTACTCGTGCGACAGCCTTTCAGCGCCGCCGGATAGCGCCGCGGGACCTCAAGCCATTATAAGGCCGCGGGCCCTACAGCCTGGGCACGGCCGCCAGCAGGCGGCGCGTCTCGTCATGGCAGGGGCGCTTCAGCACCTGCCGCGCCTCGCCCAGTTCGACGATGCGCCCCTGGCACATGACCGCCACCCGGTCCGCCAGGTACTCCACCACCCCGAAGTTGTGGGTGATGAACAGATAGGCCATGCCCAGCTCACGCTGCAAGGCCTTGAGCAATTCCAGTATCTGGGCCTGCACGGATACGTCCAGCGCCGACGTGGGCTCGTCGCAGACCAGCACCCTGGGCTCCACCGCCAGCGCGCGCGCGATGGCGATGCGCTGGCGCTGCCCGCCGGAAAACTCGTGCGGATAGCGGCTGCCCGTGTCCCGGGGCAAGCCCACCTTGTCCAGCAGCTGGCCCACCTGCCGGCCGCGCTGCCGCGCGGACAGTTCCGGCCGCAGCGCGGCCACCCCCTCGGCCAGAATGTCGCCGACCATCATGCGCGGGTTCAGCGAGGCATAGGGATCCTGGAAGACGATCTGGATGTCCTGGCGCAGGCGCCGTAGCGTCCGCCTGTCCGCCGTCAGCAGCGGCTGGCCCAGCAGGCCGGCCTGCCCGTGCACGACAGCCTGCCTGTCCAGCAGCCTCAGCAAGGCCTTGGCCACCGTCGTCTTGCCGCAGCCGGACTCGCCCAGCAGGGCCAGTGTTTCACCGGCGTGCAGGTCGAATGACACCGAATGCAGCACCTGGGTCACGGCCGAAGAGCGCAGCCACGAGGCGCGCCGCGCCCGGTAGCCCACCGATAGTTCCCGAACGCCGAGCACCGGCCTGGCGTCGGCAGGCGCCGCATGGCTTTCAGGCAGCGGCCGGGCATCCGGCCCCAGCGACAGCCCTCGCTTGTCGAAGCCGGGAATCGCCGCAAGCAGTTGGCGGGCATAGGGGTGCCGCGCATGGACAAAGAAATCCTTCGCCGGCAGCGTCTCGACGATTTCGCCGTGACGCATCAGCGCCACATAGTCGGCCACGTTTTTCACGACGGCAAGGTCGTGCGTGATCAGCAGGATGGCCAGCCCCATTTCTTTCTGGATGTCGGCCAGCAGGTCCAGTATCTGCGCCTGCACCGTGACGTCCAGGGCCGTGGTGGGCTCGTCCGCGATCAGCACCTTGGGCTCGGCCGCCAGCGCGATGGCGATCATCACGCGCTGCTTCTGGCCGCCCGAGAACTGGAAGGGATAGTCGTCGAACCTGCGCTCGGCGTCCGCAATGCCCACCCGCTGCAGCCATTGCACGGCGCGCCGCCGTGCGGCCGCGCCGCGATACGGGGTATGGACGCGCAGCGTCTCGACGATCTGCTTTCCCACCGTCAGCACGGGGTTCAGGCTGGTGGCGGGCTCCTGGAACACAATACCCATGCGCCCTCCGCGCACCGCCCGCATTTCACGCTCGGGCATGTGCACCAGGTCTGCGCCATCCAGCAGGACATCGCCGCAAGTCACCCGCGCAGCCTCCGGCAGCAGCCTCAGCAGAGCCAGCGCGGTCATGCTTTTGCCGCAGCCGGATTCGCCCACCAGCGCGAATGTCTCGCCCCGTCGCAAGGACAGCGCCAGGCACTTGACGGCCTGGGCCGTCCCGGCATCGCCCCGGATGTCGACCGACAGGTCGCGCACCGCAAGCATCGGCGCGTCCTGGGCGGCGGGCAGGCTGGCATGCGGGCCCGTCATGGCGCCTCCCTGCTCTGCGCCGGCACGGCCGGCACGCCGCGGCGCGCACGCAGCGGACGCAGCTTGCGGGTGCGCGGATCGAAGGCCGCCTGCACCGCGTCGGAAAAAATATTGGCCGACAGCACCAGCGCCAGCATGAAGACGAAGGCCGCCAGCAGGTTCCACCAGATCATGGGGTCACGCGACATTTCCAGCCGCGAGGAATCGATCATGGTTCCGAACGAAGGCGTGGCCGGATCCACGCCTATGCCCAGATAGGACAGCACGGCCTCGTAGAGCACCAGGCCCGAGAACTCCAGCACCACCGTGATCAGCACGATGTGCATGAGATTGGGCAGCAGGTGGCGCAGCATGATGCGCCAGTCGCTGACGCCGAACGCCCGCGCCGCCTGCACGTATTCCAGCTCGCGCAGCTTGAGAGTCTCGGCGCGCAGCAGCCTGCACAGGCCGGCCCAGCCGGTCAGCCCCAGTATCAGGCACAGCATGAACAGCCGCAAGTCCGCGCGCGCGGTGACCGTGGGGAAAAGATCGGGGTTGTTGTCGATGTACACCTGCATCATCAGCACGCAGGCGGCAATGAGCAGAACGCCCGGGATGGAAGTGAGCGTGGTGTACAGATACTGGATCAGGTCGTCGACGCGGCCCTTGTAGTAGCCGGCCGAGATGCCGAACACCAGCGCCGGCGGCAGCATGGCGGCCGTGGTCAGCGTACCTATCACCAATGCCGTGCGTATGCTTTTCAGGGACTGGCGCAGCACATCGTTGCCGGTGCGGTCGGTGCCCAGCACGTGATAGTCCAGCGCCAGCGCCGCCGCCGCGCCGGCCACCACCGCCAGGATGGAAAAAGTCAGCCACATGGCGCGCCACGGCACGCCGCTGTCCGCGCGCCACCACCCCGCCCAGGCCCGGCCGGGCGAACCGTGCCAGCGCAGGCGGCACAGCGTCAGCAGGCAGGCCGCGGCCAGCGACGCCAGCAGGCCGGCCGCCGCGCCCAGCCCGGCGCGGCGCAGGATGTCGCGGTTGCGGTCCTGCTCGCGCTCCAGCTTCTGGCCAGCATGCTTCAGACGCGGATAGTCGCGCACCGGCTGCCCGTCGATCAATTGGGTTTCCTTGGTGAACTGCCTGAGAGCCAGCGGAGCCGAATACGTCGACTCCGGGTTGGCAAGCTGCGTCAGGGAAAGCATGTCGTCCAGCGCCGACCGCAGCACGGGGGCATAGGCGGGAGCGGCCCCGGCCTGCCCCGTCGCGGCCGGAAGCTGGGGGCGGTAGTGGATGGAATCCAGCAGCCCCACCAGCAGGAACGCGCCCAGCACCACGGCCGCGCACATGGCGGACGTGGTACGTGCCACGCTGCCCCATGCGGTGCGCAGCGCGGGGCTGCGGGCCACACGCAGCCCGTACAGCAGCATGCCCGCCACCAGGCAATAGACGAAGATGTCGGTCCACAGGAGAGTGAATTTGGGCATGGCGCTACTCGAACCGGACCCGGGGGTCGAACAGGGTGTAGGAAACGTCGGCCAGTATCAGGCCCACGATGTACAGCGCCGAGCCAAGAAACACCATGGCCCTGACGATGGAGAAGTCCTGCGCGTTGATGGCGTCTATGGTGTAGCTGCCCAGCCCCGGGATGCCGAAGAAAGATTCGGCGATCAGGCTGCCCATGAACAGCAGCGGAATGGCCGATACCGTGCCGGTCAGTATGGGCAGCATGGCATTGCGCAGCACGTGGCCGAACAGCACGACGCGCTCGGGCAGACCCTTGGCGCGCGCCGTGCGCACGTAGTCCTTGTGGATTTCTTCCAGGAACAGGCTGCGGTAGAAGCGCGACTCGGCGCCCAGCCTGGAGACGATGCCCACCAGCACCGGCAGGGCCAGGAAGCGCAGGCTGTTCCAGCCCTCCATATAGCCCGAATACGGCACCCAGCGCAGCACCTTGGCAAACAGCCACTGCCCGGCGATGATGTAGAACAGGCCCGAGATGGACAGCAGCACCACGCACAGGACCACACCCGAGAAGTCCAGCGGCGTGCCCTTGAAGAACACCAGCAGCAGCGCGAACGCGACGCAGACGAACAGGCCCAGCGCGAAAGTGGGCAGCGCCAGCGCCAGGCTGGGGATCATGCGCCGGCGTATCTCGTGGCCTATGTCGCGGCCGCCGTCCGAGAACCCGAAATCGAACGCCAGCAACGGCGCCGAGCGCGCATAAAAGATGGTGTCGGTCAGCTTTTGCGAGCCTTGCGCCTCGGGATTGAAAAACAGTGGCTTGTCATAGCCGCGCTCGGCCTTCCATTTCTCGACCGCCTCGGGGCTGACGCGCTGGCCGCCGATGGCCAGGCGCGCCATGTCGTCGGGCGTGTTGACCGCAAAGAACAGCACGAAGGTCAGCAGATTGACGCCCACCAGGATGAGCGCCCCATAGACCAGGCGCCGCGCGATATATGAGATCATGGCCGCCCTCCGTCCAGGGCGGTGGCCCGCTCGCGCCGCCGTATGACGCGCCATGCGGGATACACTCCGGCCAGCGCCAGCGCCAGCACCAGCCACAGCGGCCACCACACCGGCGTATTCCATTTCCGGATGCTGTCGGCCCGCAGACGGGGGTCGACACGCAGATACTGCAGCGTATTGCGCACCATCTGGGTGGGCTTGGCATTGCGCACCCAGGCCTGGTAGGCGCCGCCGGATTTGGGAAAGAAGCCGAACATCCATGGCATGTCGGCCTGCACGATGGCCACCATGTCATGCACCAGTTTTTCCTTGCGGGGCCCGTCGTCCAGGAAACGCATCTGCTCGAACAGGCGGTCGAACTCCGGATTCTGGTAATTGGATGCGTTTTCACCGCCATGGGACGCCTTGGCGTTGGGGCCGTACAGAAGGAAAAGAAAGTTCTCGGCATCGGGGTAGTCGGCCACCCAGCCCCACATGAACATCTGCGCCGCGCCGCGCCGCATCTTGTCCTGGAAGCGGTTGTAGTCGGTGGCGCGGACTTCCAGCTCGACATTCAGCGCCTTGAGCTGGCGCCGCATCCAGTCCACCGTGGCGTTCGAGCCCATGCCGCCGGCCGAGTCGAAGTGCAGGATCAGGGGTTGGCCGGTGACGGCGTCGCGTCCGTCCGGATAGCCGGCCTCGGCCAGCAGCTTGCGGGCTTGTTCGATGGGACGGCGTTCGGCGCGCCCTTGCTTCAGCGTGTAGACATAAGGGTTCAGGCCCTGCGGCAAGTCCTGATACCCCGGAATGTTGGGCGGAATGGGGCCATAGGCGGCCTGGCCCTGGTCGTTCAGGAAGATCGAGATGTACTGCTCCCAGTCGAAGGCGATGCTGATGGCCTGGCGCAGCTTGCGGTTTTTTTCCTGGCGCTCGGGCGTGTCGCCCTTGCCCACCACCGGGTCCAGCCAGTTGAACCCCAGATAGTAGATCTGCGCCTCGGTGGAGGTCAGCAGCTGCAGCGCCCTGTCCTTGTACAGCTCGGCCTTCTCGGGCGAGTCGCCCGCGGCCACGCGCATGGCCACGCCGTAATTGCTGTCGTCGGCCTCGGGCACGTCGTAATAGCCTTGCAGGAACTTGCCCAGCTGCGGCACGCCTTCTTTTTCGAGCGAGAACACGATCTTGTCGATGAAGGGCGTGGGCTTGCCGCAATCCCGCAACAATCCCGCGCGCCGGTCGCCGTCTTCGCCCGCGCAGGGATAGGGTTCGCCGCGGAAGTTGGGGTTGCGCGACAGGACATGGCGCCGGTTCTGTATGGATTCGGTCAGCATGTAGGGCCCGGTGCCGACGGGCCAGTTGTTCAGCGACAGATTGTGCCGGGCCATGCCGGCCTGGCTGTAAAAGCGGTCCGCCTCCCAGGGCACCGGCGCGGTGAACGTCATCGCCAGCCAGTATTTGAACTGCGGATACTTGCCTATGACTTTGACGCGCAGGGTGTGGTCGTCCAGGGCCTGCACACCGTCGAAACCGTATTTGCGCAAGTCCAGCCAGGACGCGTCCCCCGCCTGCTCGCGCCGCGCCTGCACCCGCTTGAGGCGCTCGCCGTATTCGCGCAGGCCCGCCACGTGCTCGGCCATCACGCCGAATATCGGCGACACGACATTGGGGCTGGCCAGGCGCCGGAAGGCATAGACGTAGTCGTGGGCGGTAAGCTCGCGCGTGCCGGTGGCGGGAAAATCGCCGATGGCGAAACGGCCTTCCAGCTGCTCCGGCTTCATGGGCCAGTACAAGTACTTGCCGTCGGCGTCCCGGGCGAAGGCGGGGTGCGGCTGGAACAGAATGCCGTGCTTGAGCGGAATGTCGTATACGCTGAAGGCAATGGACTCGCCCGGCGCGTCGTCGGGCAGCGGCTTGCCGTCCGCATCCAGGTAGGCGGGCTGCGTGATGGCCTGGGCGGCGCGCGGCGTCAGCCGGTAGGGGCGGGCCAGGTATTCATAGCCGTACAGCGGCTCGTAGATGGAATAGGTAAAGGGCGTTTCGTCGGCCGAATACGAGCTGGCGGGATCCAGATACTTGGGCGAACGCTGCGAGAACGCGGTGTACAGGACGTTTTCCTGTTCGGCGCCGCGCGCGTACGGGCTGTTGACAGGCTGCCTGGAGCAGCCGGCCAGCGCCAGCGTGCCCAGCAAGGCCGCCAGCAGCAGGCCGCGCACGGCGCATCGCCCCTTGCCGCCCCGCCCTAGCACTGCGCCTGCTTCCAGCACTGGTAGCGCCACACCCAGGGCGGCACCGGCCGCCCCTGGCCCCAGATGCCCAGGCGCGACTGCCTGGCCTCGCGCTCGAGCTCGGGCATGCGCGCATCGCGCAGGAACTGCCCGCGTTTTTCCATGTTGGCCCAGGCCATGCCTCGCTGGACCTGGCGCCGATTGGCCGTGGACCCGTCGGCCAGCGGCACGTCGCAGATGCTGCGCTGGTAGTGGTCGCGCTCGTAGCAATCCAGGGCCAGCGTCTTGCCCGCGATCAGGCCGCCAAGCGCCTTCCTGGACGCCTGGGCCACCGGCTGGCCCGGCCGCTGGCTGTCCTTGGCGACCTCCGGCGCATCGATGCTGGCCATGCGGATTTTTTCGCGGCGTCCGTCGACCAGCAGCGTGAACGTATCGCCGTCGGCCACGTGCACCACCCGGCCGCGCAGTTGGAAAGGCCCGCCGCCGTCCTGCGCCATGCTGTCCGAAGCGCCGCCGCCCCGCCCCGCCGCAGCCAGCGCGACGGCAGCCACGACGCCGGCCAGCGCCAGGGCCACCACGCCGCGCCATGGGCGCGGGCGCCTGAACAGAAGCCGCGCCAGCCTGGAGGCGAGGATGTCGAGAATATTATTCATGCGTCATGGAGTGCGAGTCGGAAGGGGTGCACGGCACACCCGCATGATATACAAATTTCGGCCCCTCATTCATGCCATGCGCGCTGGAACAGCGCGGCCGTCGGCGTCTTGCGGTCGAATACGCCGTACAGCCGGCCGCCCCGGCCCGCGAACCGGCTCTGGACAAAGGCATCGGCCACATGGGACGGCGCATGGCGGCGCAGCAGATTGGCCTGGGTCAGCAGCACCAGCTGCTGTGCCACATAGCGGCCCGCCGCCTGCAGGTCTTCGCCGTCCCCCGACACCAGCGACACCAGGTGGTCGGCGTACTCCACCAGCAAGGGCTCGTCGGCGCTGTGGCCGATCAGGGCTTCGGCCAGCGCGGCCGTCAATTCCGGCTCGCGCTTCAGGCCGCGCAGCACGTCCAGGCACATGACATTGCCCGAGCCCTCCCAGATGGCGTTGACCGGCGCTTCGCGGTAGAGCCTGGGCATGGGGCCGTCCTCGACATAGCCATTGCCGCCCCAGACCTCCATGCATTCGGCGGTCAGGTCGGCGGCCCGCTTGCATATCCAGAACTTGGCCGCCGGCGTCAGGATGCGCCGATAGGCGCGGTCCAGCGGCTCGTCGCCATCGAAGGCGCGCGCCAGGCGCAGCGCAAGCACGGTGGCCGCCTCGCTTTCCAGCGCAAGGTCGGCCAGCACCGCGCGCATCAGGGGCTGGTCGATCAGCCGCCTGCCGAAAGCCTTGCGGTGCGCGGCATGATGCAGCGCCTGGCACACCGCATGGCGCAACAGCGCCGTGCTGCCCAGCACGCAGTCCAGCCGCGTATGGGCGGCCATTTCCACCAACGTGGCGATGCCCCGCCCCGGCTCGCCCACCAGCACGCCATGAGCGTCCTGGAACTCCACTTCGGCGCTGGCATTGGACGCATTGCCCAGCTTGTTCTTCAGCCTCTGCACATGCACGGCGTTCTTGCCGCCGTCGGGCCGCCAGCGCGGCACGTAAAAGCAGGAAAACTGCTCTTCGTGGGCGGCCAGCACCAAGTGCGCGTCCGAGGTGGGCACCGAGAAAAACCATTTGTGCCCCACCAGCCGGTAATCGCCGCCGCGCCCGCCCGCCCCAAGAGGAAAGGCTTGCGTGGTGTTGCTGCGCAGGTCCGAGCCGCCCTGTTTTTCGGTCATGCCCATGCCGACCAGCATGGAATGCTTGTCGGCGGCCGGCAGGTCGCGCGGATCGTAACGCAGGGAAAGCAGGCGGGGCCGCAGGGATTCGAACCAGGCCTCCTGGCGCAGCAGCGGGATGGCGGCCGAGGTCATCGTCAGCGGGCACAGCGTGCCGGCCTCGACCTGCCCATGCAGTAGATAGCTGCCCGCCCTGGCGACCTGGGCGCCTGGCACGGACTCGGACCAGGCGCTGCAATGCATGCCCTGCCGGAAACCGGCTTCCATGAAGGCATGCCAGGCGGGGTGGAAATGCACGCGGTCCACACGCCGCCCCCAGCGGTCGAATATCTCGGCCTGCGGCTTGCACAGATTGGCCTCGTGCGCCATGGCCAGGGTCTCGCGCCTGCCCAGCCAGCCGCCATAAGAGGCCAGCGCCGCCTCGTGCCAGCCGGCGCCCTCGCGCCGAATGCCCTCCTGCAAGGCCTTGTCGGCCAGGTACAGGTTGTAGTCCGCCAGTTCGGGCACCTGGTTTTCCACTTCATGCGTATTCCACTTCATGGAGCCACCTCGTCTGTGCGAAAAACCCGGCCGCGGCCCCATCATGGCGCGCGCCGCGGCCCCGATGCCGGAGCCGCCGCCCCGCATTCCATGGTAAAACCTCGTACAACGACAGCGGCCGGCGCGGGTCAATCCGATGATAGCACCGGCCCCGCCGTGCATCGCATCGCCGGCGCAGCACGGCCCTGAACCCCCACGCAAGGAATCGATTCATGACCGACCGTCAGCTTGTCATTGCCGCCACCCTGACTCTGGCGCTGGGCGTTGCCGCGGGCGCCTTCGGCGCACATGGCCTGAAACGCGTGCTGTCCGCCGACATGCTGTCCGTCTGGCACACTGCCGTCCTGTACCAGCTGGTGCACGCCCTGGGCATGCTGGCCATCGCGGCGCTGGGCGCGCGCTTCGGCTCGCCTTTGCTGGCCTGGTCGGGCGGGCTGATGTTCGCCGGCATTGTGCTGTTCAGCGGCAGCCTGTACGTGCTGGCCCTTTCGGGAACAAAGTGGCTGGGCGCTGTCACGCCCCTGGGGGGCGTGCTGTTCATCGCGGCATGGATACTGGCCGCCATGGCGGCGTATCGCGCCCATTGACGGCCCCGCATGAAGCGGCCGGCATGCCGCGCGCCGGCCTATGCCCAATGGATGGGATCGGGGTAAACGGCGGCAACGAAAAAGCCCGCCAATGAACGGCGGGCTTTTGGCTTTTGACCGGGGCGGCGGGAACGCCGCCCGCCAGGCTTTAGATGACCTGGATGGACTTGGCTTGCGGGCCTTTCTGGCCTTCGGCGGCCACGAAGGAAACGCGCTGGTTTTCCTCGAGGGTTTTGAAGCCCGTGCCCATGATGTCGGTGTGGTGGGCGAAGAGGTCTTTACCGCCCGATTCGGGCTTGATGAAGCCGTAGCCCTTTTCGTTGTTGAACCATTTGACAATACCAGTTTCTGTTTGCATTTTTTGCAACCCTAAAAAAATTATGGGCGAGTAGCTTATGGACAAATCGCCCGGGAACAGACTATCAAGGGTAGAGCGAGCAAAAAAGTACTGTTTTTGGTACTGGATTGTACAAACTTCAACGGACTTGAAAATCTAGCGATTCATCATATAGACGAGCGCGCCGCCAGTCAAGCGGTATTTGCCCAGTATTTGCCGAGGGACCGCAAGGCCCGGCGACGTTATCATTGCAGGGTAATGCCTATTGTTTCCCGCCATGCAAAAACTCCCGCGTGATTTCTACAACCGCGACACCGTCGCCGTCGCCCGCGACCTGCTGGGCAAGCTGCTCGTGCACCGCATCGGCGGCGAGGCGCGCGTCGCCCGCATCGTCGAGGTGGAGGCCTACCTGGGCCCGCACGATCTCGCGGCGCATTCCTCCAAGGGCCTGACGCCGCGCACCCGCGCCATGTTCGGGCCGCCGGGCCACGCCTACGTCTATCTCGTCTACGGCATGCATCATTGCATGAATGTGGTGACCGAGCCCGAGGGCAGCGGCACCGGCGTGCTGCTGCGGGCGCTGGAGCCGGTCAGCAACGTCGCCGGCAATACACGCGGGCCTGGCCTGCTGACGCGCGCCATGGGCATCAGCCTGGCACAGTACGGCCACGACCTGTGCAGCGACGAATTCCACCTGGCCATGCCGCCCGACGCCCCCGAGCCCGTCATCGTGGCACGCCCCCGCATCGGCGTGGCCTATGCCCAGGACTGGGCCGACAAGCCCTTGCGCTTCTATATCCAGGGCAACCCCTACGTCTCCCGCAGGTAGGCGCAGGGGGGGAGGCAACAGACTCCAGGCGGCCGGGCGGCAGGCGGGCGACGGCCGGCATCGGCGACAATAGCCGGCAGTCAACGCAGCAGGATAAGCTGGGGAACCGTATCCGGCCCGCAAAACAGCACGGCGTTTTGCCGGTAGCGCCTTCCCAGTTCGGCGGCCTCTTCGCGCGACAGGCCAAGCACCAGGAAACTGGGCTCGGCGGGCCATGGGCCCGATATATGCTCACCGCAGCCATGAAAATAAACCAGGCCGCGCCGGATGAGTTCGTTTTCCAACCGACGCTGCCGCAGCGCATTGCGCCACCGGCCGACGGGCTGGCTGAACGGATTGCAGGCGGTTACATAGCCGGCGCAGTCCAGGCCGAACCGCCGATACAGGCTGGCCAGTTCGCCGCTTGGCCGGTCTATCGTCAGGACGAAGGGCAGCGTCGGCGGCGGCGCCGCCGGGACGACCGCGTGGCGTCCGGGGGCCTGGACGCGATAGGCCGTCTGGCGGTAGGCCAGAAGCGTGGCGGAATCTACGGCGGTGGCCGGCATGTCGGCGTCCTGTTGCGGCTATGACGGAAAACCATGAAAAAGCCTGATGCGCCATTGTATACAGGCGGCTTCGCCCAAAAAGAAGAGCCTCGTTATGCCCCGTTATGCAAAAGTGCTTGTCGGTATCCTGCTTGGCCTGTTGCTCATTGTCGCCCTCTGCGTATTGCTGCTGGCCACATTCGATTGGAACCATGCTCGGCCATGGGTCGCCAGACAGGCAAGCGCGCTGACGCATCGTCCGGTCTCCATAGAAGGCAGCCTGTCGGTTCGATGGGAACGCGCTCCGCAAGAGCGGGGCTGGCAAGCCTGGATACCCTGGCCCCGGATCACCGCCGAGGACATACGCATCGGCAACCCCGACTGGACCAATCCTCCGGCGCAAATGGGCCGGGCCGGGCGCCTGAGCGTGGTCATCGCGCCCCTGCCCCTGCTGTCGCACACGGCCAGGATCGCCAGCCTGGAATTACATGATGCCGACATCGGCCTGCGGCGCCGCGAAGACGGCGCCAACAATTGGTCGACGACCGAGAGGCCGCCCGAGCCCGCGCAGCCGCCAAAATGGAAGGTGGACCTGCGGCGCCTGGACCTGCGCGACGTGACGCTGCGTTTCCAGGACGCCGCGCGACAGGTGCAGGTGCAGGCCACGCTGGATTCGCTGGGCCAGGCGACGCAGCAAGGCTATGCCATAGGCTGGAAGGCCCGGGGCAGCTACAAAGATGCCAAGATCCAGGGCCAGGGGCGCGCCGGCGGCCTGCTGTCCCTGCAGGAGAATGGCAAGCCCTTCCCCATCCAGGCCGCGGTCAGCGTGGGCGATACCAAGATCGAGGTGGAAGGCACGGTCACCCAGCCCTCGCGGCTGGCGGCGCTGGACCTGCGGCTGGCCTTGCAGGGCGCGAGCATGGCCGACCTGAACCCCCTGATCGGCATTGCCCTGCCCAACACTCCCGCCTATTCGACCCAGGGCCGTCTGGTCGGCGACCTGGCCACGGACGAGAACACATGGCGCTATGAGGATTTCCGCGGCAAGGTGGGCTCCAGCGATTTGCAGGGCACCCTGCGATACCAGGTTCGCAAGCCGCGCTCGCTGCTGAGCGGCCAGGTCCGGTCCAGACTGCTGCGCTTCAAAGACCTTGGCCCCCTGGTCGGCGTGGACAAGCGGAAAGACAAAGACGCAAGCAGGCAGCCCGCGGACAAGGCGCTGCCCGTGAACCCCATCAATACCCGGAGCTGGCGCATCATGGATGCCGACGTGCAGTTCCAGGGACTGAAAATCGTGCGCAGCGAAAACCTGCCGCTGGACAACGTCAAGGCCCACGTCAAGCTGCAGGACAGCGTGCTGACCCTTATCCCGCTGAACTTCGGCGTGGCCGGCGGCACGCTGGCCTCCAATATCCGGCTGGACGGCCGCCAGCCGCGCATCCAGGCGAGGCTGCAGGCCTCGGCCCGGCACCTGAAGCTGCGCAAGCTGATACCCGCGGCCGAGTCCATGAACGCCAGCCTGGGCGAAATGCACGGCGACGCGTCACTGACCGGACAGGGCCGGTCGTTCGCCGAGCTGCTGGGCGGGGCGAACGGCGAAATCAAGGCGGTGGTCAGCAAAGGCACGATCAGCCACTTCCTGCTGGAGGCGGCGGGCCTGAACATCGCGGACATGGTCATCGTCAAGCTTTTCGGCGACGATCAGGTGGTGCTGAACTGCCTGGCCAGCGACTTCGACGTCAAGAATGGCTTGATGCGCACGCGCGCCTTCAAGCTGGATACCGAAGACGCCACCGTCGACATTACCGGCGACATCAACCTGGACACCGAGAAGCTGGACCTGGACATCAAGCCGGAAAACAAGTCGCTGCGGGTGTTCACCCTGCGCACCCCGCTGTATGTGCGCGGCACTTTCAAGAACCCCGACGTGGGCGTGCACAAGGGCCCCATCGCCGCCCGGGCGGGGGCCGCCGTGGTGCTGGGCGTGGTGGCCACGCCGCTGGCCGCGCTGGTGCCGCTGCTGAACCTGGGCACGGCCGACACCAATGAATGCGCGCCGCTGCTGAAGGCCGCCACCCAGAAGCCCAAAGCGCCTCCGCCCGGCAAAAGCGGCGCGCAGCGCGGCGCGGCCGGACGGCGATGACGGCCGCGCATGCCGCCTGCGCCGGGAAGGGCCTCAGCCGGCGGCGTCGGCCGGCCCTTCGCCTGCGGCCAGCCTGCGGCTGTTTTCCTCTTCGCGCATCAATCTGCGGTAGCTGCTGACGGCCTGCCCCAGCGTCGGGAAGAAGGCCTGCTCGCCGAAGCGGGAAAACAGGCCGAAGCGCTTGAGCTTGTCTTTGACCGGATCCTTCATTTCGGCGAAATGCAGCTTGACGCCCTGCTGGCGCAATGCCTTGTCCAGTTCGGCCAGCATGTCGGCGGCCGTCACGTCCACATTGGTGACGGGCTCTGCGGCCACGACCAGCCAGCGCACCGGGCCGGGGGCCTTCTTGACCGCTTCACTGACCAGGCTGTGGAACCATTCTGCGTTGGCGAAGAAAAGCGGCGCATCCCAGCGGAACAGCACCAGGCCCGGCAACAGTCGGGCCTGGGGATAGCGCAGTACGTCGTGATAGCCCTTCATGCCGCTGACCCTGCCCAAGACCGCGTAATGCGGCCGCCAGGCGTCCCAAAGGAATTCGACCACCGCAACGGCGATGGCCAGGCCTATGCCGGGGATCGGACCCAGCACCACCACGCCGCCGAAGCACACCATGGACAGCCAGAATTCCCAGCGCTGCATCTGGTAGATGTGGCGCAGGGCCGACACCTCGATCAGGCCCGCCACCGAGGCGATGACCACCGCGGCCAGCGCGCTGGTGGGAAGGCTGGCCAGCAGCCCGGGCGCCAGCAGCAGCATCAGAAAGACGGCCAGCGCGGACACGATGCCGGCCAATTGCGTGCGGGCGCCGGCGGCCTCCGCCACCGGAGTGCGCGACGTGCTGGCGCATACTGGAAAGCCCTGGAAGAATCCCGTCACGAAATTGGCCATGCCCAGCCCCACCATCTCGGCATTCGGGTCCACCCGTTCTCCCAGGCGCGCGGCATAGCTGCGCGACAGCACGCTGGTCGATGAAAAGGCGAACACCGCCGCCGCCATGCCGCCCATCAGCACCGCGCCCAGTTCGTCCCATGCCACGTCGGGAATGACGGGCCAAGGCAGCCCACGGGGCAAGGCGCCCAGCACGGAAAGGCCATGCCCCGGCAGATCGAACAGGGCGCCCGCCGCAGCGGCCGCGGCGACCGCAACCAGCACGGCCGGGATATTGCGCTTGCGCAGCAGGGCGATGACGCCCAGCACGCACAGTCCCACGAACAGGGCGAGCCCATTGGTGCCGCCGCGCCACAAGGCCACGCAGAACGCCCACAGCTGCGGCAGCGGTTTGTGGGGTGAGACCGAAAAGCCGAAAAGCGCCGGCAACTGGCTGGCCAGCACGATGACGGCTATGCCGTTCATGAAGCCGACGCGGATGGGCTTGGACAGCAGTTCAGTGATGAAGCCCAGGCGGGCCAGCCCCGCCGCCGCGCAGATCATCCCGGTCACTACCGCCATCATGCCGGCCAGGGCGACCGCATGCGCCGGATCGCCATGCGACATGGGCGCGACCACCGCCAGGATGATGGCCGCCAAGGCGGAATTGGGCCCCACCATGAGGATGCGGCTGGGTCCCAGCAGCGCGTACACCAGCGAAGGCGTGATGGTGGCGTACAGGCCGTATACCGCCGGCAGACCCGCCGCGACCGCATAGGCGATACTGACCGGCACCGTGACCGCGGCAACCGCCAGCCCGGCGGCAAGGTCGTGCCGCAGCCATGACGCCCGGTACCCCAGCATACGGTGCAGGCCCGGCATCCAGCGGCGCAGCCCGCTTCCCGCGCCCGCCGCCGCTTGCGCCATGCCGCTGGGGGAGAACGAGGGAGAGGAATCCACATGCTTCATTGCTTTGCTCCTTGAGTTTTGCAGGCCATGCCGCGCGCAAAGGCAACAGCCCCGGTCCATGGCACGGACCGGGGCTGTCGAAGCTTGCACCGTAGCTTTTCACCGTAGCAGGAAACATGCCTGCCTGACACCCATCGTCGGCCCTTTTTGCCGCCGGGCCGCCCCAAGGCCCGGCGCCCCCGGCGAAAACGCTCCCCTTGGGCAGCAAGCAGGCGTCAGCCTGCGCAGCGTGGGGGCTTTTTTTGCCGCCGGGGCACGCCGCTTGCTGCATGACATCATGCCTGTTCACTTTTCATGGAGCCCACATGAGCGAGACTGTATGTCTGGGCGGCCGCCTGCATGGCCGCTGCGTCCACATGCTTTCCAATTCGTCGGACACGAGCGAGGTGTTCGACGAGCCCGAATACTCCCTGCGCACGCTCAGCCGGCAGGACGAGCAAGGCGCAGTCGAAAAGCGGCGCTTCTACGTGCTTGATTCGATCACGGACGAAGAGGCCGAGGTATTCGCGGCCGACAACTGGATGAAAGGCGCCATCCTGGAGGACGACTGACGGCCGCGCGGCATGGCCCCCGCGTCTTCGGCAAACGCGTCATGACGGGCCGGCGCCTGCCTGCTAGAAGGCAAGCAAGGGATGCGGCCCCGGCTGCGCCCCCTGCTGGTCCAGCAGGCCGATGCCCAGGGCTAGGACCAGCAGGCCGCCCGCCAGGCCTAGCGCCCCCAATGCCGCGGCGGCGCGCCGGGAATCGCCGGCCCCGCGGAAAAAACGCAAGGCCCTCTGGCGGGCGTACACGGTGACTGCGGCAAGCACGGCCATGGCCGCGGCGGTGCCCAGCGACATAGCCAGCACCGCCCCCCTGCCCGCCCAGCGCATGTCCAGCGCATAGGCTCCCAGCAGCACGAGAAGCGCGCCGGCGCAGGGCCGCAGCCCGATGGCCGCCACGAGGGCCGCCGCCGTACGCAGGGAAAGGGGCTGCTCGATATGCCGGCGCGACGGCCCATGCGCTGCGCCGCATTCCATGCAATAGATCTGCATGCGCCTCCCGGATGAAAACAGCGAGCCAAGCCGGGGCGCTCCATCCGCCGCTTCCGGCTCATGCGGCCCTTCCCGCCCCTTGCGCCCGTTCGCCTCACGTCCCGCCGCCCCATGCAAGCGCCACAGCGCCATGGCGCTGCGCAGCGCCAGCACGGCGCCGACGAGCGCCATCAACACATAGCTGGCGTTTTCCAGCTGCATGCCCGTCGCCTGCACGCGTCTCATGGACAAGCCCAGCAGACCCGCCGTGACCTCCACGATGACAATCGCCGTCACGCCCTGGACTAGGGCCGAGACAATGGACAGCATTATTCCCCGCCGAAGCAGGACGGGGCTGCTGCCCAGATAGGTGGCGATCACGGCCTTGCCATGGCCCGGTCCCACCGCATGCAGCACGCCATAAACCAGGCTCAGGCCGATCAGCGCCCACCCCGCGGTCCCGCCCCCCTGCGCGGCCGCCCCGACCGCGGCGGTCAATTGGCGGTGCAGTTCATGCTGGGCGGCGCGCACCCAATCCAGCATAACCAGCCACGCCTGCGGACCGTCCTGCCATAGCCAGGCCGCCAGCGGCATGGCGGCTATCGCCGCATACGTCCACGTTCGCCGTGTGCTCATCGACACACCATCAATACTTTCTCCGCGAACATTTCGCCCAGCGTGTCGTCTTCCTGCGCATCCTTGTCCATGGCAAAGGCGCGCGCGATGGCCGCCGCGCCGGGCCTGGACTTGCGCACCTCCAGCGCACAGCCGGGGGCGCGGCCGCCGACGGACGGAGGCGCCTTGGGGTCATGCGTCATTTCGATGAAATAAGTCGGGTCATACACGGAAAATTGCAGCCGCTGGCGCACGGGGTCGACCGGACGGGCCAGCGGGGCGGTGAACTGCAATACGAAACGGCTGCCGCGCATCTGGCCGCGGTATTGCGTCACCGGCGCGGTGGCCACCCGCTTGCCGTCGGCCCTTATTTTCATGAAGTAGCCGTAGGGACCCAGGTTTTCGATGACTTCGGCGGCGAAGCGGGCCACGCCGTCGGCCTTGGGCCTGTCCCCCGACGCCATCGCGTCGGCCAGCGCCGCGGTGTACAGCTCGTCGAAGATCCACTCCTGCCTGATGGCGGTGACCAGCCCCCCGGAGGCCGTGACCGTGCTGTGCACGTTTATCCAGGCATGCGGATGGGCCCCGACCGCCGGCGCCAGGCAGGGGCCCAACAGCATGGCGCAAAGCCTGCGCATCACGACTTATGCTTGCTCTTGGCGCCGCCCTGGCGCGCCTTGAAGCGCGGATTGGTCTTGCAGATGACGTAGACGCGGCCGCGGCGGCGCACCACCTGGCAATTGCGGTCGCGTTTCTTGGCGTCTTTGAGAGAGGAAAGGACGTGCATGGCGGCTCCGGTTGCGCAGGCCGGCCCAATTGAGAGGGGCCCCGCCTGAATCGTTACGTTATATCATAACAACACAAGCGGCCGGACCCGCTTTCCCCTTGCCGCCAGGGCTGCGCCCCAGCAAACAGCCCGGCTGGCGCACCGGCCAGGCGGCCGCCGCCTTGGGCCGTTCAGACCAGTTCGTGCAGGTCCAGCGGGGCCAGAACGGGATAGCAGAGAATGCCTTTCTGGCGCAGTTTGTAGATGGCTTCAGTGGTAAGCCCCAGCGCGGTGCGCGGGATATGCAGGACAGTCTGCCTTTCCAGCCCCACGCCCGATACCTCGAACGCCACGGGGCCACAGCCGGGCGACCGGTCGGTGACGCTGATCTCCCGATTCAGGTGCTCGATGTATTCTTGGGCGGGAATGGCTTTCAATTCGTCGGACAACATTCCTTGTCTCCTGGCAATGACGGCTGGCGGGCGAAACCGCGCGGCCAAGCCGGCGCACGCCCTGGTAAGTTGATACCCAAGATATACGAAACGCAAACCCGCCACCACAGGGCGGCCCGCCGCCGCAATGCAAAAGCTTGACGAAAATCAAAAAACTGACGGCCCGCAAGCCCCGGCCCCGCCGCAAGCCTTCCGGAAAAAAGCCGCCTCTTGTGACACGACCCAAAAAACTGTGCTATAGTTACGCCTCTATAGCGGCTGTAGCTCAGTTGGATAGAGTACTTGGCTACGAACCAAGGGGTCGTGGGTTCGAATCCTGCCAGCCGCGCCAAATTGCAGCACAATCAAGGGCCTGGGGCTTATGCTCCAGGCCCTTGGTCTTTGCGCCCCTGGCCTTCCTTCATACCCGCTTTGCAGGGATTTGCGCCTCGTCATCTTTGCGGGATACAAGCTTGCAGATACAGGCTTGCAGATACAAGCCCATCGATACAGGCCTACAATCGGCCCATGCCAAAAGCATTTCCCTGCGACTACCATTGGGCTGAATCCATTGTCAGCGGCTACGTGCCCCAATGGCGCGCCCTGGGGCTGGATGCCGTGGTCGCCATTGCGCGCGGCGGGCTGGCGCCGGGGGTCATGGCCTGCGCGGCGCTGGGCCTGCCGCTGTTCGCCCTGGCCTACCAGCGGGCACAGCGGCAAGTCTCGTGGTTCTCCGCCCAGACGCCGGCACCCGGCGCGCGCATCCTGCTGGTGGAAGACATCGCGGGGCGCGGCCATACCCTGTCCGACAGCATCGCCTTCCTGCGCGGGCTGGGCCATGAGCCCGTGGTGTTCACCCTGGCCTACGACGACGAGTCGCGCATCGTCCCCCACTACGGCGTGCGCATGGCGCCGGGCCGGCGCGCCTGGTTCCCCTGGGAGCGCGAGTCCATTACCGACACCTTCGGAGCGACGGGCAATATGCCCGACCAGCCCGAGGAACAGTACGCCTCATGGGCCATAGACCTGGACGGCATCCTGCTGCCCGACATCCCCGAGCATGACTATGCGCGCGACCTGGAAGCCGCGCTGCTGCGCCGCGACGGGCTGGCGCCGCACGACGTGCTGCCGGGGGTAGATGTACGCCGCCTGCCCATCATCACCGGCCGCCCCGAGCAGGACCGCGCGCGCACCCAGGCCTGGCTGTCGCGCCATGGCTTCCATGGGCCATTGACCATGCGCGACACGATGCGCCACACCGCGGCGCAGACCTCGCTGTACAAGGCCGAAGCCATCCTGGCGGCGCGCCACACGCATTTCATCGAAAGCGACGCCCGGCAGGCGCTGGAAATCGCCAGCCATGTCAAGGTGGCCCGCATCCTGTGGTGGGACGGCAGCCGGGCGCTGACCGTGTACGCCAGCGATGCGCACGACATGGACCGTCTGCCCGCCGCCTCCGGCGCCACGCCACCGGCCGGGAATGCTGCCGCGCACGCGGCCGCAGGCCGGGACGCCGGCACGTCCGCCGGCCCGGACACGCCCTCTGGCGTTCCGTCGGGCAGGATTCCCGACGGACTATAATCGCTTCGGCGCTCCGCCGCCGGCGCGCCTTCCCTTTATCGCACAGGAGGCCGCGTGTCCGCCCTAGCCAAAATCACCTGCATCGAAGACCTGCGCCGGCTGGCCCGGCGCCGCGCGCCCCGGATGTTCTACGACTACGCCGACTCGGGTTCGTGGACCGAAAGCACTTATCGCAGCAACGAGGCGGATTTCCAGCGGCTGAAGTTCCGCCAGCGCGTGGCGGTGGACATCGAGACCCGCAGCCTGCGCAGCTGCATGGCGGGCGCCGAGGCGGCCATGCCGGTAGCCCTGGCCCCCACCGGCCTGACCGGCATGCTGTGCGGCGACGGCGAGATCCTGGCCGCCCGCGCCGCCGAGAAGTTCGGCGTGCCGTTCACCCTGTCGACCATGAGCATCTGCGCCATCGAGGACGTCGCCGCCCACACCTCGCGGCCCTTCTGGTTCCAGCTGTATGTGATGCGCGACAGGGACTTCATGCGCCGGCTGCTGGACCGCGCCAAGGCGGCCGGCTGCTCGGCCCTGATGCTTACGCTGGACCTGCAGGTGATGGGACAGCGCCACAAGGACATCAAGAACGGCCTGACCGCCCCGCCCAAGCCCACCGTGGCCAACCTGATCAACCTGGCCACCAAGCCGCGCTGGTGCCTGGCCATGGCCCGCACCCCGCGCCGCAGCTTCGGCAATATCGTGGGCCACGCCAAAGGCGTCAGCGACGTGTCGTCGCTGGCTTCGTGGACCGCCGAGCAGTTCGACCCCTGCCTCAGCTGGAAAGACATCGAATGGATCAAGCAGGCCTGGGGCGGCAAGCTGGTCCTGAAAGGCATCATGGATGCCGAGGACGCCCGCCATGCCGTGGACAGCGGCGCGGATGCGCTGGTGGTGTCCAACCACGGCGGACGCCAGTTGGACGGCGCGCCCTCTTCCATCGCGGCCCTGCCCCACATCGTGCAGGCCGTGGGCGGGGACATCGAAGTCTGGCTGGACGGCGGCATACGCTCGGGACAGGACGTGCTGCGCGCCATCGCCCTGGGCGCGCGCGGCACCCTTGTCGGCCGCGCCTTTCTGTACGGCCTGGGGGCCGGGGGCGAGGCGGGCGTCACGCGCAGCCTGGAAATCATCGCCAAGGAACTGGACATCAGCATGGCTTTCTGCGGCCGCACCGACATCGGCGGCGTGGACCGCTCCATCTTGCTGAATCCGCAGATATTCGACGACCTCAGCAATATATATTGAGGCCAGACACGCCGCAGCGCCGTCCTTCTTTCCCGTGCACCGTGCCCCGCACGCCGGGCCGTTTGCCATTATTGCAATCTAATTGCGTTTATGCAAAAATGCAACTATATTGCGTTTAGTGTCGAAACGGCCATACAGGAAAGAAGGGGTTCTGCATCATGCGTCGTCCCAGACTTGCCATTGCCTTGGGCGACCCCGCGGGAATAGGACCCGAGGTCGCCTTGAAGGCGGCGCTTCATCCACGCGTGCGCCAGGCGTGCGAGCCGCTGCTGGTGGGCGACCGCCATGCGCTGGAAACCCACGCCCGGGCTTGCGGCCTGCCCGTCAACATCCATGGCATCCCGTCCGCGGCCGCCCCGATGCCAGAGGATGAACACGGCGTCGCCCTGCTGGATCTGCGCCAGTTCGCCCCCGGCACGCTTGCGCTGGGCCGCATCGCCGCGCCGCACGGCCGCTCGGCCGTCGAATCGGCCCGGGCGGCCATCGACGCCGCGCTGGCCGGTGAGGTGAACGCGGTCATTGCCTGCCCGCAGACCGAATCGGCCATCCATGCGGCGGGCATTCCTTTCGACGGCTATCCCTCTTTCGTGGCGCGCTGCACAGGCATGCCGGCCGAGGACGCCTTTCTGATGCTGTGCTTCGACGATGTGCGCATCGTCCACGCCACGCTGCACGTCAGCCTGAAGCGCGCGCTGCAGCTGCTGACGCCCGAACGCGTATTCCGCGCCATCGCGGCCACCCATGCGGTGCTGTCCCGCCAGGGCGGCACGCCCCGCATCGCCGTGGCGGGGATCAACCCCCATGCCGGCGAAGGCGGCCTGTTCGGAGACGAAGAAGCGCTGGCCATCGAACCGGCCATGGTGCGTGCGCGCCGGCGGGGCATCCATGTAGAAGGGCCTTTCGGCGCCGACACGATGTTCAAGCGTCCAGGCTACGACGCCTTCATCGCCATGTACCACGACCAGGGCCACCTGGCGGCCAAGCTGCTGGCCACGCACCGGACGGTGGGCATGACCATAGGCGCGCCCATCCTCTTCTGCTCGGTGGCGCACGGCAGCGCGCTGGACATCGCGGGGCAGGACAAGGCCAGCCCGGACGCGGTGATCGAAGCCGTGCTGAGGCTGGCCCACGCTTGACCGCCGGCGGGCGTCTCTCTATGCTGCTGTTTTGGCCAACAAACCTCGACATACGGAATGCCCCGCCGCCCCGCCGCAACACCGCAATCGCCGGACTGGCAGACCCTGCTGCACGCCAGCGGCCTGCGCGTCACACCCGCCACGGTGACAGTGCTCGGCATCCTGCATCAGGCTCCCGCCGCCCTGACGCACGAAGAACTGTTCAACGCCTACGCCCGGTGCGCGGGCGCGCCTCCTGACAAAGTCACGCTATACCGCATCCTGGACCGCCTAGTGTCGGCCTCGCTATGCGACAAGCTGCCGGGCACGGACCGCGTCACCCGCTTCACCCTGCATGCCAACACCTCGGGCCATGTCTTCGAGTGCTCGTCCTGCCACAAGCTGCTGCCGCTGCCGGATGACCCCGAACTGCCGGCGGCCCTGGACCGGCTGGGCAAGGCGCTGAAGCGCCGCGGCATCCAGACCAGCGAAAGCAGCGTCACCCTGCGCGGCACCTGCTCGGACTGCGCTCACGACCACGACGGGAACGGGTCGTCGTAGTCCTGCCAGGCCTTGGGGCCTTGCGCCATCTCCTGGTCGGTGAGCAGGCAGGCGTCGAAGCGCCGGCGCAGCGCGTCCTCGTCCATGCCCATGCCTATCAGCACCAGCTCCTGGCGCGCGTCGCCCACACCCTCCACCCAGTTCCTGATGAATAATGGCGGCCCCATCGAGGGAGTCGTATCCAGATCCAATTTGTAATCAGTTGTGGCCGCCGCTTGACGGCATCATTCTCGCGCACCTTAATATTGGACGAAAGGAGAACGACTATGACGGCCCCCAATCCCAACCATCCACCCCTATCGCCGGCCCTGGTCTACAAAGACCCCATGGTCGGTTCTGAATGGACGAAGCACCACTGCAGCCCGGCAGGCATCGGCGGCAAGAATACCTAGACCGTCCATGTGCAAGTGATAACCGACATCGACAGGCACTGCGCCCACGCGCGCGAAGCCGGTGCGGAAATTTTGACGGAGCCCGAAACCCAGTTCTATGGCGACCGCAGCTACCGGGCCCGCGACCCGGAGGGCCATATCTGGACTTTCGGCCAGACCGTGCAGCAGGTCGAACCGGAAAAATGGGACAAAGCGCTGGGCGTAAAGACCCGGTTCTGGCCATGAGGGCAAGAAGTCATCGGGCAGGTCTAATGAATGCTCCTCCCCGCTTATGGGGCAGAGCCTACGTATACAGACAATAAAAAACCCGCAATGCTTTTAAACACGCGGGTTTCTATATTGACATCGACTACTGTACACAGCTGGTTGGCGGAGACGGAGGGATTCGAACCCTCGATGCGGGTATAAGCCGCATGCTCCCTTAGCAGGGGAGTACCTTCAACCTCTCGGCCACGTCTCCGGATCAAGCTCGGTATTCTAGCACAAGACCGGCGGCGTAAAGATGCAGCGCTGCGGCATGCACACATCGTGCCATTACGCCAACCCCGCCGGGCCGCACCGGCCGGCAAGACGCCGCGCGCGGGCTACTGCTGGGCGGCCGCGCCGGGCTCCTGGTCCAGGCCGAAGGCGCGGTGCAGGGCGCGCACGGCCAGTTCCATGTATTTGTCGTTGATGAGCACCGACGTCTTGATTTCGCTGGTGCTGATCATCTGGATGTTGATGCCTTCCTCGCTGAGGGTGCGGAACATCAGGCTGGCCACGCCGGCGTGGCTGCGCATGCCGATGCCCACGATGGACACCTTGCACACTTTGTCGTCGGCCACGACTTCGCCCGCGCCCACGGACGGGGCGATCTGGTTCTTGAGCAGGTCGAGCGTGCGCGCGTAGTCGTTGCGGTTGACCGTGAACGAGAAATCGGTGGTGCCGCGCACGGACTGGTTCTGCACGATCATGTCGATGTCGATGTTGGCCGCGGCGACCGGGCCCAGGATCGAATAGGCCACGCCCGGGGTGTCGGGGACGGCCAACAGAGTCATCTTGGCTTCGTCGCGGCTGAAGGCGATGCCGGATACAACAGCGGATTCCATTTTCTGGTCTTCCTCGAAAGTGATTAAAGTGCCCGACTTCATTTCTTCGTCGAGCGGCATCAAGGGGTCGGTAAGCGACGACAGCACGCGCACGGGCACGCGGTACTTGCCCGCGAACTCCACCGAGCGGATCTGCAGCACTTTGCTGCCCAGCGAGGCCATTTCGAGCATTTCCTCGAAGGACACCACGCGCATGCGGCGCGCCTCGGGCACGACACGGGGATCGGTGGTGTAGACACCGTCGACGTCGGTGTAGATGAGGCATTCCTGCGCCTTGAGCGCGGCCGCCACCGCCACGGCAGAGGTGTCCGAGCCGCCGCGGCCCAGCGTGGTGATGTGGCCGTCGTCGTCTATGCCCTGGAAGCCTGTGACGATGACCACCCTGCCGGCCTCCAGGTCGGCGCGCACGCGCGCGTCGTCGATGGAGCGGATGCGCGCCTTGGTGTAGGCCGAATCGGTGCGCACGGGAACTTGCCAGCCGGTGTAGCTGCGCGCCTGCACCCCCTGGGCCTGCAGGGCGATGGCCAGCAGTGCGCTGCTGGCCTGCTCGCCGGTGGAGGCCAGCATGTCGAGCTCGCGGCCGTCGGGCTGGGCGGAGATTTCTTTCGCCAGCCCCAGAAGGCGGTTGGTTTCGCCCGACATGGCCGAAGGCACAACCACCACCTGGTGGCCGGCCGCATGCCATTTGGCAACCCGGCGCGCCACGTTCTGGATGCGCTCTACCGAGCCCATGGAGGTGCCGCCGTATTTATGAACGATCAGGGACATCGTTTACTTTGCCCTTTTACTTTTACACGGGTTATTCAAATAGGCCATTCAAAGGGTCTTCCACATCGGGGCGTCCAAATGGGTCTTCCACAAATGGGGCTTCCAAATTGGTGCTTCCAATGGGTTTCCCAATGGGCTTCCACATTGGGTCCGCCACATTGGGTCTGCCACATTGTGACATTGTGATCTTCCAATGGGTTTCCAGTGCAATGGGTTTCCAGTGGGTTCCATTAAACAGCCTGGCCAGGCCCTGCCGCCCGGCCGCGCCCCATACTGCAGCCAGGGGCAAAGCTTATTATTCTAACAGCACGCGCCCGCGGATGCAGCAGACGCAGGCGCCGCCATGCCGGACACGCATGGCGCGATCGTGCCCCAGGGCATGCAGGCCGCGCATCTGGCGCATCAGGTCGTGCAGCCGCGCGTCGGAAGGCATGCGCAGGCCCCGCTGCGCCAGCCAGTGCCGCAGCACCAGCGCCTGGCGCGCAGGCGACAGCAGGCGCCACTTGGCCAGCGCAAAGCTGGCGCCGTCCGGGTCCGGGTCCAGTGCGGCGAAATCCTGCCGCGCCACTTCGTGCAGTATCTGGGCCACTTCGCGGCTTTGCCGCGCATGCCGCGCCAGGCTGGCCTGCCAGCCTGGCCAGCGCTGGTCCAGCTGCGGCGCGAGGCGCTGGCGCACGGCCGCCCGCGTGTACTGGTCGTCGGTGTTGCTGGGATCGGCCACCGGCCGCCAGCCAGTCGATCGCGCATATTCGTCCGCCAGCTGCAACAGCCGGGCGCGGGGCGCGTCCAGCCAGGGGCGCAGATAGGTTACGCCATCGCGCGCCATGCTGGGCGCCATGGCGGCCAGGCCGGTCGGCCCGGCGCCGCGCAGCAGCCGCAGCAGCACGGTTTCGGCCTGGTCGTCGCGATGATGCGCCAACAGCACGTGGCTGGCGTCGGCCTGGCGCGCCAGCTCGGCCAGGGCATGGTACCGGGCCGCGCGCGCGGCCGATTCCATGCCATCGCCCTGCGAGACATCCACCCGCACGCGCACGCTGTGGCAGGGAAGGCGCAGGCGCTGCGCCAGGTCGTGGACGTGAGCCTGCCACTGGTCGGCCGCCTGCTGCAGGCCATGGTGGATGTGCAGGCAGTGCAGCGCCAGCCCCCGCTCCCGCGCAAAGCGGGCCGCGTGCACGGCCAGCATGGCCGAATCGGCCCCGCCGCTGAGCGCGACGGCCAGCCCCTTGGGCGCCGCGGACAGCGCATCGACCGAGCGCGCTATGGCCCGGACGAGCGCTTCGTCGCGGAATGCGTCGGACGGGGAGGGCTCAGGCACGGGCCTCTTGGTAGCGGCCATAGGTCATCAGGCGCTCGATGCGCTGGTCGATGAGCTGCTGGGGCGTCAGCCCGGACAGCTGGCGCAAGGCGTCGGCCAGCGCCCTGCCCAGCTGGCGCGCCATGGCGACGGGATCCCGGTGCGCGCCTCCGATGGGTTCGTCGACGACGCGGTCGATCAGGCCCAGCTCTTTCAGGCGCGGGGCCGTGATGGCCAGCGCCTCGGCCGCCACCGGCGCTTTTTCGGCGCTGCGCCACAGAATGGAAGCGCAGCCTTCGGGCGAAATGACGGCATAGGTGGAATATTGCAGCATCATGACCACGTCGCCCACCGCGATGGCCAGCGCGCCGCCCGAGCCGCCTTCGCCGATGATGGTGGAAATGATGGGCACTTTCAGTTCGGCCATGGCATACAGGTTGTGCCCGATGGCTTCGGACTGGCCGCGCTCTTCGGCGCCGATGCCCGGATAGGCGCCTGGCGTGTCCACGAAAGTGAACACGGGCAGGCCGAATTTTTCGGCCAGACGCATCAGGCGCAGCGCCTTGCGGTAACCCTCGGGCCGCGGCATGCCGAAGTTGCGCATGGCGCGCTCTTTGGTGTCGCGCCCTTTTTGATGCCCGACCACCATGCAGGGGGTGCCGTTGAAGCGCGCCAGGCCCCCGACGATGGACAGGTCGTCGGCATACATGCGGTCGCCGTGCAGTTCGTGGAAGTCGGTGAATATCTCGCGCACGTAGTCCAGCGTATAGGGCCGCTGCGGATGGCGCGCCACCAGGGCGGTCTGCCACGGCGTCAGCTTGGCGTAGATGCTTTTGGCCAGCGCCTGGCTTTTCTGCTGCAGGCGGCCCACCTCGTCGGAAATATCGACGGCGGAGTCGGCCTGCACGAAACGCAGCTGCTCGATCTTGTTTTCGAGTTCGGCCAGGGGCTGTTCAAATTCAAGGAAGGTATTACGCATAAGAGCTAGATTTCCAGGTAGGGGCGTGCACGGCTTGACGGTGGGCTGCTTGCGTGCTCATGCGGGTGCCATTTTATGTCGACAGGCCCTAATTCGGGGCGGCATCCAGGCTGCGCCACAGATACCAGGTGGCCACGGTGCGCCAGGGCGCCCAGGCCTGCGCCACTTCGCGCGCCTCGAAGCGCGACACGGGCTCGCCGCTGAAATAGTGTAGCGAAATTGCCCTGAGCAGGCCTGCGTCGTCCAGCGGCAGGACGTCCGGCCGCTGCAGGCTGAAGATAAGGAACATCTCGGCCGTCCAGCGGCCGATGCCGCGGATGGCGCACAGATCGGCGATGACGGCCTCGTCGTCCATGCCGGACCACGCCGATGGGCGGACTTTTTTTTCGGCGAAATGGGTGGCCAGGTCCAGGATGTATTCGGACTTGCGCCTGGACAGGCCCAGCGCCCGCAGCTCGTCGCCATGGATGACCGCCACGGCCGCAGGCGCGGGCCGCCGGCCGCAGCGGTCGATGAAGCGCTGCCACATGGCGTTGGCCGCCTTGGTGGAGACCTGCTGGCCCACGATGGCCCGCGCCAGCGTCATGAACGGCGTGGCCGACGCCAGCAGCCATTCGGAGTCATGGCGGGGAATCAGCTTGCGCAGGATGCGGTCGCGGCGCATCAGCTGGGCCGAGGCCTCGTCCCAGAAATGCGGCTTGCCGGCGTCGGTGGTGATGTCTGCCATGCCGCCCCCTTACGCCCGCCGCCAGTCGGTCACGCCGCCCGGCTTGTCTTCGAGTTCGATGCCCGCTTCGCGCAGCTGGGCGCGGATGCCGTCGGCCTTGGCGAAGTCGCGCGCCTGCTTGGCCTGGGCGCGCTGCGCGACCAGGGCCTGCACGGCCTCGTTGGACAATGCGGCGCCGGCCGCCTCGCCCACATAGCGGCTGGGCGACTGCAGATAGTGCGCGGGGTCCGACTGCAGCAGCCCCAGGATGCCGCCCAGGGCGCGCATCAGGCCCGAGGCCGCGGGCGAGGCATCGCGGTTGGCCTGGGCGGAAAGCTCGAACAGCGCGGCCACCGCACCGGAGGTGTTGAAATCGTCGTCCATGGCTGCCCGGAAGGCCTGGGCGGACGGCTGGCTCCAGTCGATTTCCACCGGCTCGGCCGGCACGTTATGCAAGGTCTGGTACAGGCGGTCCAGCGCATGCTGCGCATCGCGCAGATTGTCCGGCGCGTAGTTCTGCATGCTGCGGTAATGGTTGCGCACAATGAAAAAGCGCAGCATCTCGGCCTCGCGCGGGTTGGCCCGGTACGAAGCCTGGCCCTCGGCCAGCGCCTGCGCGTCGGCCACCGTGTCGCGTATCGTGCGGAAGTTGCCCAGCGACTTGGACATTTTTTCGGCGTCCACCATCAGGGGGCCGCAATGCATCCAGACATTGGCCAGCATGCCCCCGAAAGCGCCTTCGGTCTGGGCGATCTCGTTTTCATGGTGGGGGAATTTCAGGTCGGGCCCGCCGCCGTGGATGTCCAGGGGCAGGCCCAGCAAGGCCTTGCTCATGGCCGAGCATTCAATGTGCCACCCCGGCCGCCCCAGGCCATAGGGAGACTCCCACTTGGACTCGGGGGGCTCTTCGGGCTTGGCGGCCTTCCACAGCACAAAGTCCAACGGGTCGCGCTTGGACGAGGCCACGGCGACGCGTTCGCCGGCGCGCAGGTCATCCAGCGTCTTGCCGGACAGCTTGCCGTAGCCCTGGAAGCTGCGCACGGCGTAATTGACGTCGCCGTCGGACGAGCGGTAGGCCAGGCCTTTGTCTTCGAGGCGGCCGATGATGTCCAGCATTTGCCCCACATACTGCGTGGCGCGGGGTTCGGCGTCGGGCGGCTGCACGCCCAGCGCTTTTTCGTCGGCGTGCATGGCGTCGATGTAGAAGTCCGTGACTTCGGACATGCGCTTGCCGGTCTCGACCGCCCGGCGGATGATCTTGTCGTCGATGTCGGTGATGTTGCGCACGTATTCCACCCGGTAGCCGCTGACCCGCAGCCAGCGCTGCACCACGTCGAAGCTGACCAGCATGCGCGCATGGCCCAGATGGCAGAAATCGTAGACGGTCATGCCGCATACATACATGCGGACACGGCCCGGCTCTACCGGCCGGAAAGGCTGTTTGGCGCGCGTAAGGGTGTTATAAATGTGCAGCATGCCCAGTGATGAATAATTCGGTAAAGACGGTGCGATGCCCCGGCCGCGCAGGGTTACGAAGCCGGCAAGGTTTTGATCGAAACCGATCCAAGGCTAAAATGACGGTCGATAAGTATAGCAAGCGGGCACCCGCTACAGTGCCGCGCGGCTAAACTAACCCTCTTTTACACCCTATAGGTACGGCCTGTGTTCCGAAACTTCCGCAGCCCTGTGGCGATGGCGATGCTTGCCGGCGCGCTGGCGATGCCCGCCGCCTTCGCCCAGCAAGCCGCGCCCGGCCTGCATCCCCATGTCGACCTGGACGACGCGCTGGACCAGGATGCCGGCCTCCAGGCGGCGCCCGCCGTCGCGGTTGAAATCCCTCCCGCGCTGACCAACGGCGACGAACTGTTCAGCAACCCTCCGCCGGCCGAAGGCGGCTGGAAGGGCCTGGCCAGGCTGCTCGAAGCCCTGGAGCCCAGCGTGGACACCTCCATTCCGCTGACGCCGTCGCAGATAACAGACCGCATCTCTTCGATGCTGGACCAGGGCCAGAACCAGCAGGCGCTGGACATCATCGACAAGCGCATGGCCCAGCGCGAGGCCTCCAACGCCATCGGCGCCGACGTGCAGCTGCTTTTCCTGCGCGGGCGCGCCCTGGCGGCGCTGGGCCGCCACGACGAAGCCGTCGCCCACTACCTGGACATGACCACCAAATATCCCGAACTGCCCGAGCCCTGGAACAACCTGGCGGCCGAATACGTCAGGCAGGGCCGGCTCGAGATGGCGCGCGACGCGCTGCAGATGGCGCTGACCGCCGACCCCCACTACGCGGCCGCCAAGGCCAATATGGGCTGGGTGCAGTTGATGCTGGCCGGGCAATCGTTCGAAGGCGCGGCCGCGCAAGGCGTGCCGGGCGCGCGCGGCGCCGCCCGGGAAACCCGTTCCATCCTGGCGCAATAATCATCCCGCACACACCTTTTCCGCATGCCATTTTTCCCGATCCTTTTCCGCGTCCTGAACCCCTCGGCACGCGCTCTCGGCCTGATTTTTGCCGCGCTCCTGGCTTTCTGTCCGGACGGCGCAAGCCAGGCTGCCTCGTCAACCCTTTCAAAAGGCAAACCTATCATGAGCAACTCCCCCCGCGTCAAACTCCAGACCAGCATGGGCGACATGGTCATCCAGCTGGACGCCGAAAAAGCGCCCAAGACCGTCGAGAACTTCCTGGCCTATGTGCGCGACGGCTTCTATGACGGCACGGTCTTTCACCGCGTCATCAACAATTTCATGATCCAGGGCGGCGGCTTCGAGGCCGGCATGAAGCAAAAGCCCACGCGCGACCCCATCGGAAACGAGGCCGACAACGGCCTGAAGAACGAGCGCTACACGCTGGCCATGGCGCGCACCAGCGACCCGCACTCGGCCACCGCGCAGTTCTTCATCAACGTCGCCGACAATGACTTCCTGAATTTCACCGCGCCCACGCCCAACGGCTGGGGCTACGCCGTGTTCGGCAAGGTCGTCGAAGGCACCGAGGTCGTGGACCAGATCAAGATGGTCAAGACCGGCAGCAAGGGCTTTCACCAGGACGTGCCGTCCGAAGATGTGGTCCTCGAGAAAGCCACGGTCCTTGAATAGACTGGACCTGCCCGGCAAGGTCTGGCTGGCCTCGGACATCCATCTGGGGCCTGCCACGCCGGCCACCCGGCAGGCGTTCGAGCGATTTCTGGCGCTTGCCGGCGAGCAGGCCGATGCCCTGCTGCTGTGCGGCGATATTTTCGATGCCTGGATAGGCGACGACGCCGCCCTGTCGGACCCGCCCGCCTGGCTGCAGGCCTCGCTGTACGAAATGGCCCTGACCGCATCGAAGATTCCCGTGTGGATAGGCCGCGGCAACCGCGACTTCCTGATGGGGCCGGCCCTGGCGAAACACGTGCACGCGCAGTTGCTGGACGACGTCGTCTGCCTGGATACCGACTACGGTCCGGTGCTGGTCAGCCACGGTGACGAATACTGCACCGCCGACGCCGGCTACCAGCGCTTCAAGCGCATCGTGCGCAACAAATGGGTGCAGCGCGCCTACCTGGCGCTGGGCCTGCGCCAGCGGCGGCGCATCGCCGACTATGCGCGGCGCCGCAGCATGTCCTCGCATGCCGGCAAGCGGCCCGACATCATGGATGTGACGCCGCCCGCCATCGAGCAGGCCTTCCGCCGGACGGGTGCGCGCGCCATGGTGCATGGCCACACCCATCGTCCCGCCCGCCACGACATACACATCGATGGGCAGATGCTCACCCGCATCGTCCTGCCCGACTGGGATTTCGACCATGGCGAAAAGCGCGGCGGCTGGGCGGTAATAGACCGCCACGGCATCCGGCTGGAGCAGCTCCGGGCAGGCCTCCTGCCCGCCCAGCCCGCATAGCGCATTGATCCCCGGCTACCCTTTTAGTGTCAACAGGCCCTAGCGGAGCAGCAGCCAGGCCATGACCACCGCGCCCAGCGCGATGCGGTACCAGGCGAACGGACGGTAAGTGCGGCGCGCCACGAAGCTCAGCACCGCGCGAACCACGACCAGGGCGCTGAAGAAAGCCGCCAGAAACCCCACCACGATGCCGGCCAGCTGTTCGTCCGACAGCACCGCGCCATGCTTGTAGAAGTCGTAGACCGTGGCGGCCAGCATGGTCGGCATAGCCAGGAAGAACGAGAATTCCGTCGCCGTCTTGCGCTGTATGCCCGCCAGCATGCCGCCGATGATGGTGGCGCCCGAGCGCGAGGTGCCCGGCACCATGGCCAGGCATTGGGCGAAGCCCACGACCAAGGCCTGCTTCCAGCTGATTGCTTCCAGTGTGCGCGCCGACACATGCTGCGCGGTGACGGTTTCGTCGCTGTCCTTGGCGTAATGCGGCTTGCGCTCCACCCACAGCATGATCAGGCCGCCCGCGACCAGCGTGAACACGAAGACGCCGGGGTGATGGAACAGCATCTTGATGTAGCTGATGGCCAGGGCCCCGATGACGGCGGCGGGCAAGAAGGCGATGATCAGGTTGCGTGTGAACAGGCATTCGCTGCGCTCGCCGGCCAGCGTGCCGCGTATCAGCTGCCACAGCCGCGCGCGGAAAATCCATATGACGGCCAGGATGGAGCCAAACTGGATGACGACCTCGTAGACCTTGCTGTCGCCGGAAGAAAAATTGATCCAGTCGCCCAGAATCAGCAAATGGGCCGTGCTGGAAACGGGAATGAACTCGGTGAAACCTTCGACTATGCCCAGTATGAGGGCCTTCAGGAAAAACCAGCTGCTTTCAGTCATGGATGCGGATACTCGATTGTAAAAACAGGCAGGCCGCTATGCGGCCTGGTTGGCCGATGCGCCGGAATCGTCCGGGACAGGCAGGCGCTCGACCTGCACGGCGGCGATGCGGCGGCCTTCGACACGCAGCACTGTAAACCGATATGCGGCATGAGGCTGTGTTAATTCGCAACTGTCGCCCGCCGCCGGCAGATGGCCGAAGCGCTCCAGCAGATAGCCGGCCAGCGTGGAGTAGCCTTCGTCTTCGTCGACCAGGCCCTCGGTGTTCAGCACCTGTTCCAGGTGGTGCAGGTCGGCGGCGCCGTCCACCCGCCAATGGTCGGCGTCGATGGCCACGATGTCCGGCGTCTCGTCCTCGTCGGGAAACTCGCCCGCGATGGCCTCGAAGATGTCGATGGGCGTCACCACGCCCTCGATGGCGCCGAATTCATCGGCCACCAGCACCAGCTGGCCCTTGGCGCGCTTAAGGGTCTCCATGACGCGCAGAATGCCGATGGAGTCATGGACGATGATGGGCTCGCGCAGGCGCGACAGCCTGATGCTGCCGTGGGAGATCAGGTCGGCGACCATCTCTTTGGCGCGGCCGATGCCCACCACTTCGTCCAGCGTGCCGCGGCAGACTGGAAAAAAACTGTGCGGCGCCTTGATGATCTGCTGGCGCAGGGTGTCCGCGTCGTCGTCCAGGTCCAGCCACGACACGTCATTGCGCGGCGTCATGATGGAATGGATGCTGCGGTCGGCCAGCGTCAGGACGCCGCTGACCATGTTGCGCTCCTCGTCGCCGAAGACCTGGGCTGGCTCGTTGCCCGCCGCGGGGGCCTCGGGCTCGCGCGCGGTCAGGGGACGCTTGCCCAGCATGCGCATGATGCCTTCGGCCGTGCGCTCGCGCATGGGACGGTGGGATTCGGCGCGGCGCAGGTTGCGGCGCGCCAGCTGGTTCAGGGCCTCGATAAGGACCGAGAACCCGATGGCCGCGTACAGATAGCCCTTGGGCACCGGGAAACCGAAGCCTTCGGCCACCAGAGAAAAACCGATGGTAAGCAGAAAGCCCAGGCACAGCACCACCACCGTGGGGTGGGCATTGACGAAGCGCGTCAGGGGCTTGGAGGCGAACAGCATGATGCTCATGGCGATGACCACGGCCAGCATCATGACGGCCAGATGCTCTACCATGCCCACCGCCGTGATGACGGCGTCGATGGAGAACACCGCGTCCAGGACGACGATTTGCGTGACGATCAGGCCGAAGCTGGCATGCAGCCGTTCGCCCGAGCCATGGTTGCTGCCGCCCTCGATGCGGTCGTGCAGCTCGATGGTGCCCTTGAACAGCAGGAAAAAGCCGCCCAGGCTCAGGATGATGTCCCGCCCGGAGAAGGACAGCGGCCCCAGCGAGACCAGGGGCGCGGTCAGGCGGACCATGTAGGACATGGCGGTCAGCAGCCCGAGCCGCATGACCAGCGCCAGGGAAAGGCCCATCACGCGGGCCCTGTCGCGCTGCCGCGGCGGCAGCTTGTCGACCAGAATGGCGATGAAGATAAGATTGTCTATGCCTAAGACAATTTCAAGAACGATCAGGGTTAGCAGACCGACCCAGGCCGAGGGGTCCAGCAACCACTCCATCAGGGGGCTCCGTCAAAGGGGGATAATGAATGATAGAGGAATTCGCGGCGCCGCACACGGCCCCTGCGGCCGATCCTGGGCGTTCGCGGGTCCTAGCCCTGCAGATGGGCCAGCATCTGCGTGAAGATCTTGGGACTGGCGGCCAGCACGCTGCCGGACTTCATCCAGCCCTGCTCACCCTCGAAGTCGGCGACCAGGCCGCCCGCCTCCAGCGCCAGCAGGCTACCCGCGGCCATGTCCCATTTTTTCAGGTTGTAGCCGCAGAAGCCGTCGTAGCGGCCGCAGGCGACATAGGCCAGGTCCAGCACCGTGGCGCCCATGCGGCGGGCGCTGGCGCATTCGGACAGCAGGCCGGCGAAGCGGCCCGATACCGCCAGGTTGCTGGCCGAGCCAGGCACGTGGGCGCCGATCAGGGCGTCGTGGTAGCGCGTCTGGCCCGACACGCGGATGCGCCTGTCGTTCAGGAAGGCGCCGCCGCCGCGGCTGGCGGTAAAAAGCTCGTTGCGCGTCGGATCGTAGATGACGGCCTGGGTGATCTGCCCGCGCTGGGCCAGCGCGATGGACACCGCATACGCGGGAAAGCCGTGGATGAAGTTGGTGGTGCCGTCCAGCGGGTCGATGATCCACTGGAATTCGGCCTGCGCGCCCTCGTCCTGGCCGGCCGCGGGATGCGTGCCGGTTTCCTCGCCCAGGAAGCCGTGGTCGGGATAGGCGGTGCGCAGGATGTCGATGATGGCGTCCTCGACGGCCCGATCGACTTCCGTGACATAATCCTTGGGCCCTTTGCGCGCCACTTGCAGGCGTTCGAGGTCGAGACTGGCGCGATTGATGATGGCGCCAGCACGGCGTGCCGCCTTGATGGCGGTGTTGAGCATCGGGTGCATAAAATTCCGTTCTAAGCAAGATATCGCCGGCGGCAGTGCCAAAGGCGCGCCGCCGCGGCCCGCCTTCCGGGCCGCATTCCGGCATTCAAACCGCGTATTTTAAATGACACAGGCGTTTTCCCTGAAATGACCGATTCTTCCCGCGCCGGGCCCGGCGCCAATTTCGACCGCGTGCGCTTCATCATGGCGCAGCCCAGCCATCCCGGCAACGTCGGCGCGGCGGCCCGCGCCATCAAGACCATGGGTTTTCACGAGCTGTACCTGGTGGCGCCGCGCTTCGCCGACGTGCTGCACCAGCCCGAGGCCCAGGCGCTGGCCAGCGGCGCCACCGATGTGCTGGCGAATGTCGCCATCGTGGATACGCTGCAGCAGGCGCTGGCCGGCGCCACACTGGTCTTTGCGCTGACGGCGCGGCCGCGCGGCCTGGGGCCGCCCGCCTGCGACATACGCCAGGCCGCGGCCGCCAGCCAGGCGCATCTGGCGGCGCATGCCGCCGGCCGCGTGGCGGTGGTGCTGGGCACCGAACGGTCGGGGCTGACCAACGAGGACATCGCGCTGTGCCAGCGGGTCTGCCATATTCCGGCCAACCCGGAATACAGCTCGCTGAACGTGGCACAGGCACTGCAGCTGGCCGCCTGGGAAATGCGCTACGCGCTGGCCACCGGCGCCGCCATGCCCCTGCTGCCCAGCACCGACAGGCAGGCCCCGGCGCAAGGCAGCGAGCCCGCCTCCAGCGACAAAGTGCAGGCCCTGCTTGCCCATTGGGAGCAAGCCCTGGTGGCGGTGGACTTCCTGGACCCCGCGCATCCCAAGAAGCTGATGCCGCGCATGCGGCATCTGTTCATGCGCAGCGGGCTCAGCCATGACGAGGTCGACATGCTGCGCGGCGTATGCACGGCCATGATACGCACGGCCGGCCGCGGCGGGCCACGCTGAGGCATCGCCGGCATCCAGAGGGCCGCCGCATGGGCGAGCGGACGGCATCGACGGGTTCTAAGCCGCCGGCGGCGCCCAGGGATCTCGGCGCGCCAGCCTGACTCCCGCGGCTTCGAGCATCGCGGGCGCCTCGCGCCGCAACTCGCACAGCAGGGTCCAGTGGTCGGCCGCCAGCGCCCAGGCGCGAACGCTGGCCACAGCGGCCGTCTGCCGGTACTCGACGACCGCGACCTCGGGCGCCGGGTCCTGCAGCACCAGCGCATGGCCCTGCACCAGTCCGCGCAGCACGGCCAGCGCCGCGTCCAGGTCCTGGCCGTAGGGGATATCTATCTGGACTTCGGCCCGGCGCGTGCCGTTGCGGCTGAAATTGACGATGGCATTGCCCCACACCAGACTATTGGGCAGTGTGATGTAAGTGCCATCCGCCTGCTTGAAGCGGCTGAGGAACAGCCCCACTTCTTCCACGGTGCCGTCGGCCTTGCCCAC
>Ga0180223_1000333_pt1 | contig 68919 bp, 47 predicted proteins | sample eDN5th30CKraftOP_FD_151337 | JGI IMG/M metagenome (GOLD analysis project Ga0180223, IMG submission 151337) | Enriched Organic Plus compost microbial communities from Emeryville, California, USA - eDNA 5th pass 30_C Kraft OP (version 2) (version 2) ... | reverse complement strand
CGGGCAATCCAATAACCAAACTTAGCCAGGGTGATGCCATGCTGCAGGCAGAATTCCTTCCGCGTCAAACCGCTCTCACGCCACTGAACAACCAGGGTAAACATGTAATCTCTACGCTCTTTCATAATCCTATTATTTTGGGCGTAAAGCTAAAGACGATCAATTAATCAGAAAATATGTACTTGGTCGGGCGGATACTATTAGATGACCTTAGAATCACTACGAAATGATCAAACCTTTCTTTTTGGCATTATTCATTTATTTGTCGGCAGTCAGTGCGCATGCTCAACTAGCTGTGGACCGTATTGTGATCCACGCAGGACTGCATATCGGTGGCGTTGCGCCGGCTTCCATACCGCAGGAAATCCGCTCCATTGACAGCTATCGGCCTATAACACCGATTATTTTGGGTGTGGAAGTCCCGTTTTATCGAATCAATGACAGGTGGAGCTTATCTTCGGGGCTGAATCTGGTTAACAAAGGGATGAAAAGCAGTGCTTTCGCTGAAAACTTTCGGGCAATGATCGATCTGGAGGGTACACCCTACCGGAATATGATAGGATATTTTACCGGTTCGGTGAACTCCTCTTTCAACAATTTTTATCTCGAACTTCCCTTATCGGCCCATTTTGAGTTAAGCCCTCATTGGTCCCTTCAAGGCGGGATCATGATTGATCAAGCATTAGTACGCTCATTTGAAGGAGGGGTAAGCAATGCATATATCCGTATCGGTGAACCAACGGCCCCTAAAATCGAAATTCCCTCTGCCAGTTTCAATATTTCAAGGGTGGTCAGAAAGACGGATGTCGGGCTGTGCCTCGGAGTTGCCTATAAGCTGGATCAAGTCTGGCAGATAAGGGGAGTTTTTAATTACGGACTGGCCAATGTTATTGACGCGCCTTGAGAGTGTAAAATGAACTGTGTCAAGATTAGTAAATAAGTATTAATTTTAGACATAGTAATTATGGAGATCAGAGAAACGGAGTTAGACTTTGAATCAATGAAAGAGAAAGCGCTGCGCCAGCTGCGCAGCGGAGAATCACTCTACGGCAAAGACGGAGCTTTCGCACCGCTGTTAAAAAAATTTTTGGAAGCAGCCCTTGAAGCAGAGATGGACGGGCACTTGGATGAGCCGGAGCGCTTGCGTGGCAACCGTCGTAACGGTAAGCAGCACAAACGGCTTCGCACCTCGGACGGCACGATAGAGCTGAGCACACCACGCGACCGTCATTCGAGCTACGATCCTCAGATAGTTAAGAAACGAGAGACAATCCTTGCCGACAGCCTTGAAAAGAAGATTTTGGGGATGTACGGTCTTGGGATGAGCTTCCGGGACATCAGCGAGCATATCAAGGAGATGTACGACACAGAGATTAGCCACAGCACTTTATCGGCCATTACGGACCGGATCATACCGGAGGTTAAGGAATGGCAGTCCCGAAGCCTTGAACGGCTTTACACGATCGTATGGATGGATGCGATGCACTATAAGGTGAAGGAAGACCACCGTGTAGTTTCCCGTGCGGTTTACAATGTTCTGGGCATTGACCGCCACGGCCACAAGGAGCTTTTGGGGATGTATGTATCGGAGAGTGAAGGTGCCAATTTTTGGATGGGGGTTCTGACCGACCTCCAGAACCGCGGAGTGGAGGATATCCTGATCGCGTGCATAGACAACCTCAAGGGGTTCGCCGAAGCTATCGAGGCGGTATTCCCAAAGACGGATGTGCAGACCTGCGTGGTACACCAGATCCGCAACAGCCTGAAATACGTTGCCAGCAAGGACCAGAAGGAGTTTATCAAAGACCTCAAGCCTGTCTATCAGGCAGATACCCTGGAACAGGCGGAACTGCGCATGGATGACCTAGAGGCCAAATGGGGCAATAAATACCATGTGGTCATCGATTCCTGGCGCCGAAACTGGGAGAAGCTGACCACCTATTTCCGGTACGATAAGGCTGTCAGAAAACTGATCTACACGACCAATACGATAGAGGGTTTCCACCGTCAGGTGCGTAAGGTCACCAAGACAAAGGGGGCTTTCACATCGGATATGGCCTTGCTGAAACTGATCTATCTGGCGCACCTGAACATCAAAAAGAAATGGACGATGCCCTTGGCGAACTGGGCGGTAACGGCACAAAAATTGGCGGTTTGGTTTCCTGGCAGAATGGTGTTAGATTTGCAGTAAGCACAAGGGGTGTTTCCCAGCCCCGCGGGGCTGGGAAACACCCCTTGACACAGTTCATTTTACAGACCCCGCGCCTTCGGAAAATATCCCCGTAAAACTCCACAACACCTTTTTGACACTTTCTGCGGGTTATATTCTTCCATTTTCCCGATAGCGAGAAGATATAATAGTAGATTAGCTATTTATTTTTTGCCGATTGTATTTTTATATATCTGTCCATCCTTCATAATCAGTAGAAAGTTTTTTTCCGGGTTAGCGATCAAGGATAAATCTTTCAAAGGGTCTCCATCTACCAATAACAGATCTGCCAAAGCCTGCTCTTCGATGATCCCAAGCTTACCCGGATATGGGCTGCGCAAGCCAGCGAGCTGCAACAATTCACCGTTATCCTGTGTAATCATTTTTAAAATTTCCGCATTCGTAAACCACTTTTGAAGACGCAGAATATAACTGTTCTGACCGTCGTTTAATTCCGGTTCAAAAAGAAAGTCTGTTCCCCAAGCTAATTTTACACCCAACTTTTTCGCTAACGGCCATACTTTGTCCTGTCCCTCTAACACTGGTTTACGCTTTTCTTTGCGTTGCTCATCCATATTGTCGTTATTATCCATTAAATTCTGGAGGCTTAACCAAACATTTTTCTCTGCAAGCAATTTCAACGTTTCCTCATCAAGCATTTGACCGTGTTCAATTGATTTTACACCTGCTTCAACAGCACGTTGCACGGCTCTTGGCGTGTACGCGTGTACCATGACGTAGGTTCCCCAATCTTCGGCAGCCTCGACAGCCGCCTTCATTTCGTCAAGGGTATACTGTGTTACATCGATTGGGTCATAAGCAGAAGATGTGCCGCCACCTGCCATTAGCTTAATCTGGCTGGCGCCAAAGCGCAAGTTTTCCCGTACCGCCGTCAATACCTCATCACGGCCATCGGCTATAAAGGTAGCACCGTAGCGTTCGGCCCTTGACACCATCCCAGAAAAACGGCGTGAACGTTCCTCCGGTGTCCTGAAATCGCCGTGCCCCGCCGTTTGACTTATTGTTGCACCGGAAGGCCATATCCGTGGACCGACGAGTTGCCCTTTATCGATAGCAGCCTTCAATGGGAAAATAGGTCCCCCTGCATCACGTACGCTCGTGAATCCCCGCATGAGCATGTTCCGAGCAGATTCTCCGACTCTATCAACCAAAAATTCCTCGGATAGATCGCTGGTCATCATTTGTGACATGGTGAGCGCACCAAATACCAGATGAACATGCACATCAATCAGGCCTGGCATCAACGTTTTACCTTCGCCGTTGATTTTAACTAAATCTTTGTCCTGAACAGCAATGGTTGATTTGCTGATCTTTTTGATTGTGTTGCCTGATATCAATACATTCATAGGGGCTGTGAGCGCTGATGCACGATGGTCAAGAATTCGGACATTCTCAAACAGGACCTGTTTTGTCTGTGCTACCGCAGTGGAAAAACTGACAAAAAGAAAAACAAGAGCAAGTGCTAATTTCATAAAAAACAGAGCTTAAGATAAAAATAAAACCAGATATTAATCTCTTTCTTTTTAAGCACCAGATACATCTTCTTATGTCGGAAGCCCGGGATGAAGAAGATTGGTCATTGCACCTTAGATGCGGACGAACCGGGCGTGAGTGAAGCACGGTAGATCAACAACGGGACAGTGGAATCATAAGCCAGTCTTTTCGTGACACTTGATTTGAACATTCCCTCCAGAAACCCATGTGTCCCAGCGATACTAACTAACAATTGCGCGTTGTTGTCCCTAGCAAAACCGGCGACGCTATTTGCGGTATTCCGGGCAGTCAGAAAATGGTACGAAGGAGCTAGCTCATCAAACATGCCAAATATATCCCCCAATCCGGCATATAGTGCCGGTTTGGGTGTTTTATCCTTATTTCTGCCAACATTGACAATCATTAGTTTTGCGTCAAGCATCCTTGCAAATATCTTAATTTCTTCGTGCGGTATATGGTTTTTCAAATCGCTGATGACGGGTAATGCTAGCACGATATTTTCTATCTTTTTAAACCGGGTTTTGGCGGGAACGATCAGAACAGGAACATCCGCACGTTGCGAAACCCGAAAAACATTGCTTCCGATTAGTTTCTGTCCGGCTTTGCTTCTTCCTGTAATCCCCATTACGATCCGCGAAACCTGATATTGACGAACCAAAGCGGCAATACCATCCGCCAGGATTTCATTGTTTACCATACAGATCACTTCTGCACCCATTTTCTTGCTCAATCTCTTCCTGATGTTTTCAAGTGCTTTCGAAAGCGTTTCCCCGGATGTATTTTCCGCGGCATTGCTATGGTATAAGATAACCCTATTGGTGTTCAATTGCCCCAGCCAATCCAGGGCATATTGCGCAGCATCCAAGGAGTTGTCAGAGAAGTCAATCGGTACAAGCAGGGATTCCATATTACCGCTATTTAAATTCATAAACCCTATAAAGATAACCAATTCCGTTTACTTGCCTTACAAAATCGAAAATATCCGGGCCGTCTTTTGCAAATCTGCCCGTTTTCAGTGCTGAGCACCTGACTCCGGATGACAATGTCCGGCGAGGATACCTCTGGCTTTATGCGCCTTATTCAATTGAATAGCATTTACCCCCGTTGCTTTGCTATTCACACGTATAGATGCCGAGAATTTTACCAAATTTGATAGAAAACGCCCCACACTTATAGGTGTCCGTTTCGGAAACATCCTTTTTGCTGAAAGTCGCAGCCATCAATACACTTGCAATGAGCAGCAAGTGATGATAGTTTTAAAATGATACATGTGCGGTCGTTCGGATTAAAAAAACCTTCCGTACTTCTTTTTTGTAAGCGAAATATTGATTATCTTTCCACCGAATTACAACCGCGACGGCTACCATTAAGATATTAGATACGAAACAGCAACATATGAAACCTATAGGCTGCCTTTTATTGCTATTAGTGGCATTTTCAATGCCCAGCTACACGCAGGAATCCCTGTCGCCCTTTCTTTTTGACGACTACCACGATGCGGTGGTACATTTTCACGGCGGACAAACATCAACTGAAAAAGTGAACTATAACCTGGTGGAAAGTGCACTTTATTTCATCGATCAGCGGGATGGGCAAGTAAAGGTAGTGGCTGATTATCGGGGTATCGACTCACTCGTCATCGTCGGGCGCACGTTTCTTCTCGACGGTAAAAATGCATTGGAAAAAGTATCGAGCAGCCCCACCATGTACATCCGATTCAACGCAAACAGTACGCTCAAACCACCCCCCGTCGCCTACGGCGGCACCAGCAAGCTTGCCTCGGTCGACGTTTATTCGACTGCCTTTTTTCAAGGTTTGGGATCGGACCGCAAAGCCAAGGAGCATGAAGTATCTGAAATTTACCACGATTACGTTATCGAGCATGGCGGAAAGCAGAAGAAGTTCTCCAACTTCAAGCAGCTCTACCGGATATATCGTGACCACAGCGAAATATTGGAGAAATACGTAGCTGATCACGAGCTGGACTTCAATGATGTAAAGGGCATCCTTGCATTCTGCCGTTATGCCGAAAGCCTGTGACACGGCTATCGTTCAGCTATCTTTGGTCAAAAAAGGCCGATAGTTTAAACTGTTACTTCCCCTTTATTTTCCTCAAATTACCCCTAGCTCATCTTTAATCCAGAGCAGGATGAAAACGAGGGTTACTGCAAAATTACGACAAGTATCGGATATTTCTATGAATCGCTACATTAGAACCGAACTGTCTTAGTTTCCAATTCGGCGAGGTGTTGAACTTTGCCGATGGTATTGGACTTGGCAACTGGATTGCCGGGCGCAAGCAATGGAGTACAACCTTATTTACTGAATAAAAGCGGTGCCAAGCGATTATAGACGAATTATCAACTAATTTTACGGAAACATTAAAATTTAGGACAAATGCGAAAAATATCACTTTTCATTGCAATGAGTTTAGACGGTTACATTGCAAAACCTAATGATGACCTCAGTTTCTTAAAACTTGTAGAAAAAGAAGGCGAAGATTATGGCTATGCCGAGTTTACGGATACAATAGACACCTTAATTATTGGCAGAAAAACCTATGATTATGTACTTAAAGAAATTGGTTCTTCTCATTACGATAACGGACAAAGAGATGTATATGTCATAACCAGAAATCAACGACCAAATATAGGTAGAACAACTTTTTATACCGGAAATTTGGCCGGGTTGGCTAAAAGACTAAAATCTGAAAACGGTAAAAACATTTATTGTGATGGTGGAGCAGAAGTAATCAATGAATTATTAAAGCACGATTTAATAGACGAGTTTATAATTTCGGTCATACCGGTTTTATTGGGTAATGGAACAAGACTTTTTAAGGACGGAAGACCTGAACAAACACTTGAACTCATCGCTGCAAAAACATACGATACGGGATTGACACAATTACATTATAAACAAAAAAATAAACAACAAACCCATTAACAAGGTATGGTAAAAAAACAAACTAATAATGCGGGCTTGCAGAAAATACGGCACCTGGGAGCGGACGCGGTTATTGATCTAAAGCAATCCGATGAACAAATAAAAGACGCTTTTGAAGCAGAAGCAGGGAAAGGGTATGACGTTGTTCTTGACTTTCTCTGGGGGCATCCAACCGAATTGCTGTTGAAAACCCTTGTTCCCAAGAAAGCAGGGTTTGCCACACACCGAACGCGATTTGTTCAGATAGGTCAATCTGCAGGCGAAAGTATTACGTTAACTGCCGAGACCCTTCGGACTTCGGGACTGGAGTTGATGGGCGTTGGTAATGTTTCTCCCGATGTTATCCCCGTAGCGGTGCAACAGGTCTGGGATTGGATACGGGAAAACAGGCTGACTATCGATATCGAAAAAATACCCTTAACAAACATTTCGGAAGCATGGCAGCGGAAGACCGAAGGAAAAAGACTGGTCATTGTGCCTTAAATACGGATAGAACAGGCGCGGACGCGCTTTCAGTTCCGAGCGATTGATTCCGGGCGACAATGCGCGGTGAGGATGCCGCCGGCTTTTCGCGCCCTATTCGTTTGAATAGCGTCTATTCCCCATTGCTGAGCGCTAAGGTAATTTTTCTTTCGATCGCTTATAAACAGCAGATCCGTATATATTTTTACGTTTTTCGATTGGATTCGTTTGGCAGTGTTAGCATCCAATACTTTCCATTTCACATCGAATCCATAAGGAGCCAAATCTGCTACCTTTTTCTCCAAATCTTCCAAATTTCTCAATGCTGGTATGATACGTGCATGAGGCAATACGCTTCTCAGCCTTTTCAGGTAGTCATCGCCGCCATAGAATACAGCCTCCCTATCCAAATCATAGCTTTTAAGAATACGGGCGAGTGTCTCGGGCGCAATATCCTTGCAATCTACGTATAGGTTTACACTTTTCTCGTTAGCACTATTGTATTCTGATAATAGTGTACATACCTGCTCTAATGTTGGGATGTGTTCACTTTTCGGGCTGTTCCTTTTCTTTTTCAGCCATACATCCGCTAAACTACGTATTGTATATTCCTTGAGCTTTCCATGTGCATTGGTTGTCCTTTTCAAGTCACCATCGTGTAACACCACGGGTATTCCATCTGATGTGGTCCGCACGTCTACTTCGATATAGTCAATGTCGGCACGCAGCATGCTGGCGAAGCCACTTAGTGAATTCTCCGGGTAGCCACTCGCCTTGCCGCGATGTGCCACCACCTTAGGCGACTCACATGGTATCTGCGCATGCAAGCAGGTAACACAGGCGGCAAATATTACCCAAAGAACAACTGGTTTAAGGCGGAAATAATTCTTTCTCGCAAAATCTTTTCGCACAATTTCGTTTATGGATCTATGATTACGGTTATTTTAAATACACACAAACTTACAAAAAGCTTCTCTATCTTTTAAACCGACTTAACACTTTTACAATTGCCAAAAAAATCAAAAAAAATTTGCGCAGCTATTTGACTGCATGTATATTTGCAGTCAAATAGCTGCGCAATGGAATTACGAAGAGATGTATTTCAGGCCATCGCCGACCCCACCCGGAGGGCAATTATCACCATAGTTGCCTTTCAGGCCATGACACCCAGTGCAATTGCCGAGAATTTTACATCTTCCCGCCAAACGATTTCTAAACACATACAAATCCTTGCAGAATGCGAAATACTCCAGCAGGAGCAAAACGGGCGGGAGATTTATTATCAATTAAACCCCAAAAAACTAAAGGCAATTGCAGATTTTATTGAACCATTCCGCAATTTGTGGGACGATCGATTCAACAAATTAGAAGCCGTGATGAAAAAATACCAATCAGAACAATAAGTATGGAACGAAAAACGAAAATCCATGCCGAAGAAGGCAAACAGGAATTATTTATAACCCGGGAATTTGATCTGCCCGTGGAGTTACTCTTCAGAGCGTATATAGATCCGGAGATTGTGGAACAATGGATGGGGACAAGGGTGCTGAAACTGGAAAATAAAAAGCATGGTAGCTGGCAATTTGAGACCAGCGATGCACAGGGAAATGTGGTATTTCAATCCGGTGGCGCTTTCCACGACATTGTTCCAAATCAAAAGATCATCCGCACATTTGAAATGGACAATACACCCTTTGCTGCCCAGCTTGAGTTCCTGGAGTTTGAAAAGCTCATGAACGGTACCAGCAAACTTACCATGCATATTATATTCAAGTCGGTTGCAGACAGAGACCAACTGCTCCAATTACCTTTTGCACAAGGCATCAATATGGCACACAACCGATTAGAGGAAGTTGTAATGCATTTAAAATAACATATCATGAAACCATCATGATTTATTCAATCACATAGGGGAATGAATAAACGGCTTCAGCCATCTTGAATGCCGTTGAAATCAAACACAAATGAAAAATCTGATAGCTTCATCGCCGTTAAAAAGCAAAATACACACAGATGAAAAAGCGTAATAAAATCATTTATTGGATTGCCACGGCATGGCTGTCGTTGGGAATGCTGTCGACGGGGATAGTTCAATTGATTAAGATGAAGGAAGAAGTAACCAACATCGAACAGTTGGGATACCCGGTCTACCTTCTTACCCTGATCGGCATCTGGAAAATTTTAGGGGTAATCGCCATACTCATTCCTAAATTTGCATTACTTAAGGAATGGGCGTATGCCGGTTTCTTCTTTGCGATGACAGGTGCTATCTTCTCCCATTTGGCTGGAGGGAACGGTGCGAAAGAGCTCTTTGGACCGGTATTATTATTGGTTTTGACGGTAGTATCGTGGTATTTCAGACCCGCAGATAGAAAGATAAGCCCTACCGGTGGAACCCGTAAATCCGATGAAAAATAAATACAGAATCATGAATAGCCATAAAAAAGAACTGTTGCCCGAGCAACGCGAAGAATTACTCAACGTACTGAAAACACGCTTCGAGAAAAACAGGAATCGCCATAAGGACATTCAATGGGCAGACGTAGAGGCCAAACTCGCCTCACATCCTGAAAAACTATGGGCACTCGATGAAATGGAAACAACCGGCGGCGAACCCGATGTGGTTGGCCGTGACGAAAAAACCGGTGAATATATTTTTTTCGACTGCTCGGCAGAAAGCCCCAAAGGGCGCAGGAGTCTCTGTTACGACCGCGAAGCCTGGGAAGCACGGAAACAACACAAACCTCAAAACACTGCCCTTGACATGGCTGCGGAAATGGGGATAGAAATCTTAACCGAAGAGCAATACCGGGCACTGCAGCAACTTGGAAAGTTTGACACCAAAACATCGAGCTGGGTAAAAACGCCGGCTGATATCCGGGCTCTTGGTGGTGCCATCTTCGGCGATTTCCGCTTCGGGAGGGTATTTATTTATCATAACGGAGCCGATTCTTACTACGGTGCAAGAGGGTTCCGTGGGTCGTTAAGAGTTTGAAAAACCGTGTTCAACAATAAAATCGGCAAGCACTACAGCCTGATTGTGTTTTTCATCTTTTGCGCCATATAGCAATGTGATGTGGTCTTTCTCCTTAACAAAAGAGATAAGCGTATCCATCGCATTGTTTTCCTGCAGTTCTTTCCGATACCGCTTTTTGAACTCATCCCATTTGGCAGGATCATGACCAAACCAGGTCCGCAGCTCCGTGGAGGGTGCTACTTCTTTCATCCACTGGTCCACCCGTGCATTCTCCCGTTTCATGCCCCGGGGCCAAAGGCGATCCACCAAGATACGGAATCCATCTTTTGGATCATACGGCACATAAATTCGCTTTATACTGATTTTTTCCATAGCAGCTTCATAACAGCGGCTTCGATGCATGCCGCCGGTAATATTCAATCTTGGATAAAAACATCGTGGCCATTTTTTCCGCACGCCATTTCGCTTCTTCGGCCTTATCACCCTCAAAAAGGGTGTTTACTGTTTGGCGCCACAAATCCAGCCATGCACTAAAATGTTCTTTTTTAATGGGCAACTCCGCATGCGGCGGGAATGGACCGCCGAAATAGGTATGCTCATCCAGCAAGACCGTCTGCCAAAACCGGTACATTTTGTCGAGGTGTTCGGGCCAACGGTCCTGAATGACGCGATCGAATATCGGGCCGATCAGTTTATCTTCCCGAACGTTGGTATAAAATGTATCCACCAATATCCGGATATCCGCTATCGTTTCGATATCTTTTTTCATGGGAATCTTATTTGCAAAAACATGCGCCTTTACAAATTTCGACAATAAATACCTTACTTATCTGTATTTCGTGTAATCTTTTTGGCCTTTAGTTCCATCCTCCCCCTAGATCCCGGTAGATATTGGTTGCCGCTTTAAATTGCTGCATTTTTGTTTCAACCAGCTCCAGCTTCGATTCCAAAACATCCCGTTGAGTCAGTAAGACCTCCAAATAGTCGGCACGTGCAGCTGAAAACAGATCGTTCGAGATGTCAATGGAACGGGTAAGCGCTGCTACCTCTTCCGACTTTAGGCTATATTGCTTTTCCAGGTTCTTAATGCTGGAAAGCGCTGTAGATACTTCCAGATACGCATTCAAAATAGTCCGTTCGTAATCATACATAGCCTGCAACTGACGGGCATTCGCATTCTTAAACTCCGCTTTGATTGCATTCCGGTTGATCAGCGGTCCGGCAAGATCACCAGCCAGGGAATAGAGTATCGACTCAGGGAATTTCACCAGGTAGGAAGGTTTAAATGCCTGAAATCCCAGGGCGGCCGAAATATCGAAAGCGGGATAAAATTCCGCCCGTGCAACTTTCACATCCAGCTTTGCAGCTGCCAACTCAAACTCCGCCTTTTTGATATCCGGCCGGTTCACCAATAACTGGGAAGGTATTCCGACAGAGACGACAGATGGCCTCATCGTCAAAAAACTACCGGTGTCCCTTGGTATTTCCTGCGGATACCGACCCAGTAAAAAGTTTAATTTATTTTCAGTTTCTGTAATTCGTTGCCGGATTTCAAATTCAAGTGCCTGGGAGTTGAGCACTTCGGCCTGGAATTTCTGAACCGCCAGCTCCGTTGCACGGGCAGCTTCCTTTTGTACCTTTAGGATGTCGAGCGCATTTTTTTGCAGCGAAATATTTTGCCTGACAATTGCCAGCTGGTTATCCAGGGCCAGTAATTCGTAATACGAGTTGGCAACTTCGGCAATGAGGTTGGTCAGCACGAAATTCTTTCCTTCTACGGTCGACAGATACCGGGCTACTGCCGCCTTTTTGGCGTTGTGCAGCTTCTTCCAGATATCTACTTCCCAGTTCGCATACATTACTGCGCCATAATCCATCAACGGATCAGGCACCGCTTTTCCGGGAATGATTTCCGTAGATGCATCTCCCGCACCCTGACTGGTATACCTTCCAACCTTCTCGACCCCCACCCCTATTTTTGCACCCACCGATGGCGATAGCTGCCCATGCCGGAACCGGATGTCATTCCGGGCGATCTCGATTTCCTGCAAGGTGATCTGCAGTTCCTGATTGTTGACGAGTGCCGTATCAATGAGGCTAACCAAATGCTTATCGGCGAAGTAATCCCGCCAGGAAAGAGCCGCCCCGTTGGTCGAATCACCGCCTTCGCGGTTATACCGCCCGGGCACGGAGGTAAGTGCGCTAGGCTGCACCATTGAGGGGATTCTACAGCTTGCCACACATAAACAAAGACTCAATACGAGGATGAATTTATACATGCTATGCTTATCCATTGTGATCAATTTCTTCGGTTAACGGATTTTCTTCTTCATCTTTAACAAGTACATGCCGTTCGGATATCTTCCCGAACAGGTAGTATAGTCCGGGTATGAGTATAACTCCAAACACCGTCCCAAACAGCATCCCTCCGGCGGCAGCGGAGCCAATGGTCCGGTTGCCGATTGCCCCCGGGCCGGTTGCAAAGACCAAAGGAATCAATCCCGCTATAAAGGCAAAGGAGGTCATTAAGATGGGGCGGAACCGCACAACCGCACCCTCAATTGATGCCCGCAACACTGAACTACCCGCTTTATGCCGTTGCACGGCAAATTCGACGATCAGCACCGCATTCTTACCCAGCAAACCGATCAGCATGACAATAGCCACCTGGGCGTATATGTTATTTTCCAATCCGAAGACTTTCAGCAAAAAGAAGGCACCGAAAACACCAACCGGCAACGACAGAATCACAGGCAACGGCAAGATAAAACTTTCATATTGAGCCGCCAGCAGCATATAGACAAAGGCCAGACAGATCAGAAAGATGTAGATGGCTTCATTCCCACGGGATACCTCGTCTTTGGATATTCCGGCCCAGTCGATCCCAAATCCCCTTGGCAAGCTGCTTTTCGCAACTTCTTCAATGGCCTGGATGGCCGATCCGCTGCTGTAACCCGGTGCGGGAGCTCCGCTGATTTCTGAAGCATTGTACAGGTTATGGCGGGTAATTTCCGAGAGGCCATACACTTTTTCCATTTTCATGAAAGCGGAAAAAGGTACCATCTCATCCCGGTCATTTTTCACATACAGCTTCAAAATGTCGTCTGGTAGGGCGCGGTATTGCGGCGAAGCCTGTACAATGACCTTATACTGCCGGTCGAACTTAATAAAACTGATCTCATAGTTGCTGCCGATGAGCGTAGACAAGGTATTCATTGCGTTTTCAATACTTACTCCTTTTTGCTTGGCAAGATCGTTGTCTACGCGAAGCATATACTGCGGGAAGCTTGCGTTGTAGAAACTGAATACCGAAGAAAGTTCCGGGCGTTGGCTCAGTGCCTTTACGAAATCGTTGTTTACGGTCTCCATCTTCTTGTAATCTCCCGACCCGGCCTGATCCAAAAGGCGGAGCTCAAAGCCCCCGGCCGCCCCGTAACCGGGCACCGCAGGCGGCTGGAAAAACTCGATCGTCGCTCCTTTCAGATCTTTGGATTTTTCTTCCAACTCTTCGATCACCTGCTGAACGGAATGTTTTCGTTCATTCCAACCTTTTAGGTTGATTAAACAGGTACCCGTATTAGCCCCTGTACCTTCCGTCAGGATTTCATACCCTGCCAACGAAGACACCGACTGCACCCCTTCAATCTCCTTAGCCAGGGTCTGCAGCTCTTCGGCGATCTGATTGGTGCGTTCCAATGAGGCGCCCGGCGGTGTCTGGATTACTGCATAAAACATGCCCTGGTCTTCGTTGGGGATAAATCCCGCAGGAAGTCCATTATTCACCAACCAGGTTCCCGCACAAAACGCCAGCAACAGGATAAACGTAACCGCCCTCCGGTTTACAATCAAACCCAGCAGCTGCTGATATCGGCTACTGAGATTGGCAAACCACCGATTGAACCCACCCAAAAACTGATCGATCAAGTTCTTTTTACCAGGCTTTCCATGGGTATTTTTTAACATCAGTGCACAGAGTGCAGGGGTAAGCGTCAATGCCACCAAGCCGGAAAGCACGATGGCCGTGGCCATGGTGATGGAAAATTGACGGTAGAATATCCCTACAGGGCCCGACATAAAGGCTACCGGCACAAACACTGCAGCCATAACCATCGTAATGGCAATGATCGCACCGCTGATTTCATGCATGGCTTCTTCTGTAGCCTTGAGCGGCGATAAGTGCTTTTCCTCCATCTTCGCATGCACGGCCTCAATCACTACGATGGCATTATCGACTACGATTCCAATGGAAAGTACGAGCGCGAACAGGGTAATCAGGTTGAGCGTAATGCCAAAAACCTGCATGAATACAAATGTTCCGATGAGTGATACAGGCACAGCAATCGCGGGAATCAGCGTGGATCGCCAATCGCCGAGAAACAGAAACACAACCAACCCCACCAGGATAAAGGCTTCTACCAAGGTATGAACTACTTTCTCCATCGAGGCATCCAAAAACTTGGAAACGTCGTAGCTGATCTCATAGTCCATTCCCTTGGGAAACGAGGTGGCTTTAATTTCTTCCAGTTTAGCCTTTACGTCCTTGATTACCTGACTGGCATTGCTTCCGTACGACTGCTTTAACGTAATGGCCGCCGAGGGCCGGCCGTTGAGGTTCGAATAAATATCGTACATCGCACTTCCAAATTCGACGTCTGCCACATCTTTCAACCGGAGGATTTCGCCATCGGGATCTGCCCTTAAAATCACATTTCTGTACTGCTCCGCGGTTGTAAACCTTCCAGGATATTTCAATACATACTCAAACGATTGTGACCTTTTGCCCGAACTTTCGCCCGTCTTCCCCGGTGAGGCTTCGAGGCTCTGTTCGCCCAACGCCTCCATCACTTCCTCGGCCGATATATTATAAGCCAACATGCGATCGGGCTTCAGCCAGATCCGCATGGCATATTCCCGCGTACCGAGGATATCTGCCACCCCGACGCCATCCACCCTTTTCAGCTCCGACAGCAAATTGATATCTGCAAAATTGTAAAGGAATTTCTGGTCGGCCTTCGGGTCGGTACTATATAGGTTCACATACATCAGCATATTTGACTCCTCGCGTGTTATTTTCACGCCTTCGCGCACGACCAGCGGAGGCAGCTTGTTAACCACCGAGGCCACCCGGTTTTGGACATTCAGGGATGCCTGGTTCGGATCGGTTCCTAATTTAAAGATCAGCTGTATACTCGCTTCGCCATCGTTTCCGGCGTCTGAGGTGATGTACTTCATTCCAGGTACGCCATTGAGTGCCCTTTCCAGCGGGATGACGACCGACTTGATCATCAACTCGTTGTTTGCGCCGGGGTATTCGGCAATCACATTCACCTTAGGCGGCGATATGGCGGGAAATTGTGTGACAGGTAACTGCAAAAGAGCAAGTATACCCAGAAAGGTAATAATCAGCGATATAACGATCGACAGGACGGGCCTGTGTATAAATCTGTTAAACATGGGATGAATCAGTGAGAGTTGAATTTATTCCGCTTTTAATTGCAGGCTAGCAAAGGCTTCCTTGGGTGCCACAAACTTGCAATCGATTTTGTCGTCATCTTTTGCGGTTTGCACACCGTCGAGCAGGATTTTATCCTTTTCGGAAAGTCCGTCGTCCACTACATACAAATCAGGCATTTCACCGGCGACAGTTATATTTTTCGAACGGATTACACCATCGTTTCCCACTACAAAGACATACATCTTATCCTGGATTTCATACGTCGCCTTTTGGGGGATAATCAACGCATCACGAAGCGGGATTGTCAGTTGAACCTTTCCGGTTTCGCCATTCTTTAACAATCCCTTTGGATTGGGGAACCGTGCCCTGAAAGCAATGTTACCGGTCTCATTATCAAATTCACTTTCAATGGTTTCTATTTCACCGGCTTGATCGAATAACTGTCCATTTGCCAGCAACAGACGCACCAAGGCATTACCCCGGTTTTCTACATCTGTTTCGTAATTCAGGTATTCCGATTCCGAAACATTGAAATAGGTAAAGACATCGCTATTGTCTGAAAGGCTGGTAAGCAATTCACCTTCGTCGACCAAACTCCCCAGTTTCAATGGAATGCGATCAATGGTGCCGTCAAAAGGGGCACGGACCTCGGTAAATGAAAGGTGTAATTTGGCCAGGGCCATTTCTGCGTTCGCTTTACTAAGCTTAGCCTGAGCCATCGCCAATTCATTTTTTGAGACAATATTTTTGTCGGCCAGCGCCTGCGTGTTTTGTAATTCAATGGTAGCCGCTTCCACTTCGGCCTGTGCTTTCAGCAACTCGGCTTCATACAGCTTCGGCATAATTCTGAACAGCAGCGTACCTGCTTTTACAAACTGGCCTTCGTCTACATATATGTTCTGCAGATAGCCTTTTTCCTGTGCGCGGATCTCGATGTTCCGGACAGACCGGATCTGTGATACATATTCTTTCGTCATCGATGTATCCACGCGCAAAGGAGTGGTCACAGTGAAGGAATGGGCTTGTTCGTTCTTTTCTTCTTTTGGCGTACAGCTGATATAGATCAACACAGCACATAGCGCCATAATCTTGGTGTTTTTATTCATGATACACACGGATGGTTAAGTGTTCTGTAAGGAGGAATCGTTACGACTCGTTCAAAAGCATCGATTAGGTCGTACCACGGTTATCCGTGGTCATCAACGCAATCTGCTCTTCAGATTTTAAGTACCCGTTGTGTAATGTATTTGTGGGAAAGGGAAAAGGTCAAGTACTTGCAGAGGGCATTCCGATCCCGGGAACCACAATCGCCATGCAGGAAAGCCGTTGTATAGGAAGGTACAATTGCATACTTAGCCAAAGGCATGTATTTCCTGACAAACACGAAATCCATGTCGTCGTCTTCGACACAGGTCACCTCATCCCCGGATCTTTTGATCCCGAAATTTTTTGTGATAATTGGGCCGCTCTGATGGGGAGTATCAACGGTTAGCCGTGCATTTTTATCTACCGGAGCGTGGTATATCCGCCTTTGCTGCACATTGGCATGTGTGCAATCCATCCCCCCAATCAGCAGGAAAAACAGGGATAGAAAATATAAAACGACGGCTTTCATAAACGATTGCAAAAATAATATCCAATCTGAGCGTGCGTATTATCTTAACAATTTTTAACAGTCACAATTTTGTCATTAAACAACGATGTGCAGCCGATCGGAACCGACTGCACGTACATTTAGGTGATTATTGACTAAAAAGTTTATTTACAGTGGATCAACCAGCCGATACGTGCTCTGTTGTATGAACGTCCTTCCAAATAGATCTGTGGCACGTACTTCAATCCGGTGTTCACCCACGGGCAAGTTAGCAGGAATGTCGCCGCGCCAAAGGTGTGTACTGATCACTGCATTCGACGGCCGGCGACCGGGCATCAGTTCGTCGGTGGTATCCCATCGGTAGAGCGATCCGACAAAATCGGGATCGGGGGCTTCCACGTGGCTCATCGGCTTCCACGCACCGTCGTCGATGCGATACTCCACCCTGTCGTCTTTGTATCCCATGAAGAAATTAGCAAAAATACCCGATTGTGTACCGCGGCCCCGTGCCACAACCTTTGGATGAAAGAGTTTTAGCTGAACGTCCTTGGGTTGTCCAACCACCTTATAGTCGACCGTGTATTGATTACCCTTGATCGTTAAAAACGCATATCCTTTCGGAGTGCCATCGCGCATGGTAGAAACCGGTACACCCTGCTCATTCAGCTCACCTGAATACCAGTCGCCGGAAGTTGTACCGGCATTGTATTCGTGAAACGGTTTATCGCCCTGCCAGCCATCTTCTTTGCCATAGAAGTTTTGGCGTTGCAAATGTGTATGTGCCGACATGGAAAACACATTTGGATATTCACGCAGCAAGTCAAACAACCGCTGGCGGTCGGAATCACGGAATGACCCCTCGTCTTCGTGCAATAAGGGGATATGGAAAGCCAGCACCACCAGCTTATCCTTACCTACGTATTTCAGGTCGTTTTCTACAAAGTCCAATTGTGATTTCCGAAATCCGCCCCAATACCCTTTCTGGTCTCTTGGGTCCGGATAAAGAATATCATCCAATATGATAAAATGGGCGTTGCCATAGTTAAACGAATAATTTGCCGGACCAAAGCTTGCTTCAAACGTCTCGTCTGCCAACGAATCAGCTGCCGCATCATAGTCCATATCGTGGTTACCCATCAGGTTATACCAAGGCACCCCCACCTGAGCGGTAGTTTTCAAATAGGGCTTGTGCATGGACAGGTCATCACCCACAAGGTCGCCCAAACTCAACCCGAAGGCAATGTTCTGAACCCCTTTTACCTCAGCCACGACTGCCCGGTTGAAATTTTCCATGTCTTCATCCGTATACGGCTGGGGATCACCAAATATCAAGGCCGTAAATTCAGCAGGTTCCTGCTTTTCGATCAGGGGGAAATCCACCGACTTCGGCAAGGGTCCTGTTGGCGCTACTCCACCGTATTTCAATTGCGGTGATCCATTAGGTTTGTGAATGTAATAGAATTTCGGCAGGTTATTTTCATCCACCGGCACGGTATAGCCTGCTGGCTTAACCACAAAAATGACATTGTCATCGCCGACGGGCAATTCATACCGGCCATCCGCACCCGTAGCGACCACCTGTATTCCGTTGCTCACCGCAACGCCGGCAACCCCCTGTTCGCGGCGGTCGCGTTTGCCATTGCCATTTGCGTCGTTATACACATAACCCGTAACGGTAGATTGGGCATACAGCATACCGGCAGAGACCAGCATCAAAGGAACTAACGTTATTTTTTTCATTCGAATAAATTGTTTTTTTAAAGGCAATGAAGCTTGCATGAGCGGATTTATTCGTGTCGTTTTTTGAACGGTAGCTCATGCAGGTCTCATCTAAATAATTTGTTTATGCGTTACTTGTTTGTTTTAAATGTATCCATGCCGCCTTCGGCGGTTAGCGGCATCAATGCTTCGTAATTTGTTTTTTTGACCGTGATAAACCTACCCGCAAATAAACACTCCCTGCGAAAATTTAATGTTAACCTCCCAATACCATATCGTTAAGACTTAATTCTTGCAAATCAAAACATCCGGTTAACAAAGCGAATAGGTGCGGTTGCGGATGGATACCGAAAAACGTTCAAACAACGTGGCTTCACTCCTATCGTGCACGTGTATCGGGGTAATGGGATCGAGTGTATAATATTCGCCGGTCAGCAATAGCTCGTCTTCCTTCTTTTCAATGTTTATTTTGAGAAAGCCGAATCGATCGTCACAAAAATTCTCCAGCCGAACTTGATGACCCTCCGAGTCCATATCCGCAACACGTGGATCGTCTACCAACGCAATGGGATGCAGATCGGCGTATCCCCCTGCCCCAGCGACAACATAGGAAACCAAACTGCCGTCTTCATATGTCTTGGTGAACCGCTGATAATTATGCACATGTCCACTGAAGACAATATCAGGCTTCACTTCGGCTGCTTCAAAAGCACGTTCCAAAAAAGCAATCATAGCCGGACTGGAACCGTGGTTGGTATCGGCCGAATAGGGTGCATGATGCAGACATACAACAATAGCCTGATCGGGTCGATGCATATTGGCATTCCTCAATTCTTCGATAAACCATTCACGCTGCTCGACAGCAATCGTACCGTGTTTTGTGACATTGGCATATAGGCCGATAAAATTCGCAAGCGGGGTCTGCAACGTCCAGTAAACATTCGGCTGTATCATGCTGAGCCGCTTGCTTCCCCCGGCAAACATAATCTTACGCCGATAGGTATCGCAGAAAACATCCATGAAGGTATCCAGGCTTTGGTAAACAAGATCGCTAGCTGGATTGATATCCCCGTCGTGATTACCCGCGATGGCAAATATCGGAGCTGGATAGTCTTCGTACGGCGCGAAAAACTGCTTGGGGTATTCGCTGGCTTCGCCATGGTTGTATACAATATCACCCAAGTGGAATAGGAAAGCCGGTTTCTCGGAAGCGGATGGATTTTCACCGGCTTGCTGTGCAAGCGCGGATGCAATACGTGACTGGAATGCTGAATGCCGTACACTTCCGGTATCACCTACCATGTGAAAACTCATCCGCTGCTTTAAAAACCAGCTAACATCGCCCAATACCTCCCGGATATTTAATCGGTAGGGATATGTTCCGGTCGGATGGGGCAGCGGTTTAACTACGTGGGAATCGTCGAGTAGGTGATTCAGAAATACGGGGGTTGTTCGCTTCAAGTTCATCACCCCAAAGTTAACACAGGTATATTAAACCCGTGTTAACGGAGGGATAAATAGCTGTGCGTAAACGGCGATCAATCACCCATCGGCTTAAAGCGAGGCAACCTGTTTCAAATCAATGACAACGAAATTACTCGCATCTCTCCCCGCTAGTAATAGCAAATCACCGTCTATGGAAATCCCGTACACAACGCGGAACAATGATTTATCCTGCATATACGAACGGATGACCGGTTTACCCACATCTTTAATGTCAATGATTGCAAGCGAGTGGTTGATGGAGTTCAACACGTAGGCGTTATCGTCTTTAATCGCGATCCTCCCGGGGCCACGCATATCCGGATCTCTGATGTAACCCAATACCTTGGGAGACAGCGGCTCAGCGATATCAAATGACCAAAATGTCCCTGCATTATAGGCCACGACATACAAGGCATCGTCCTTTATTGCCAATGCACACGTTCCTTTCAACAAATCCGGATCATAGATTTTGCTGCTAATTACGGGGTGAACTTTATCCCTGACATCAACCGTAATTAACGAAGATCCCGGGCCATACGCTGCCAGATACAACACCTCGTTATGCACCCGTGCCGCGAAAGCACCATCTCCAGTATGGAAACTACTGATAATCTCCGGCCGTTCCGGCTTACGGATATCCAGAATGTATACCTTGGATTCCGAACTATGTGTTATATATGCATAATCGCCGTCAATCCAGATTTTACGGAGACGAGTGTAATTGGAGTGATAATAATCCAAATAACTCCCCGGTCCACCTACCGTAATCGCTGATATCTTTGCCGGGCGGTTTGGGTCCCGCACGTCGTATACACTGATGCGGCAGTTGGTCATAGATAGGACATACAAATAGTCGCCTTTTAAGGCAACACTGAAAGCATCCAATATATCCGGGTCCCGTAAACTATGCACGAGAACCGGCTTTTGAGGATTCCGGTAATCGATAATAGCCACATTGTTACCGTCCCTGCATGGGATATAAGCAAACCCATTGTGTGTCACAATGTCCTCTGGCTCATTCAACTCCTTCACATCAACTAAGGAGCCTACAATAGCCGATTGAAAAGGTATTTTTCTCGCCGCATCGATCTCACGGTAATTGCCGTTTACCTTGGCAACCGTTTCCTGCACAAACGCTTTTGCAAATGCGCTCCGTACCATAAACCCTTTGTTCGTTCCCGAAAGGGTAATAATGGAATCCGGCGTTTCCACCGTGATCCCATGGTCCAGCCAGTCTCCTTCCACGGTGGGAAGCGTTCCCAAGCTCCACCATGATGTGCCCCCATTGAGGGTAAGGTATACACATTTGCTGTCGGTATACGTCCCATAGTACGTTGCGCCATACCCAATGTCAACAAAGTCATCGGCCGCACCCTCGAGTTTAGCGCACTTCTCCCACGCATCGCCCAGGTTGGTACTACGGTAAACATTACCGGCTTGATCGCCCTGCAACAAACGGGCAAGACCCGAATAGGTCGTGGCGAACAACGCGGTGTCCGTCAGTTGCTGGACATGATTCCACGTTTCTCCATCGTCTATACTTTTGTATATCGCTCCGTCCCAACCGTTAACAACAAGGCCATTTCCCACCTTTTCCAGCCGGTACAAACCCTTTTTTCCGACCGCTCCTTTATCTGTCCACGTTTCTCCTTTATCCGTGGAACGGTAAATGTGCCCCCCGTTGCTATCCGTGTCCGTCACCAATAACGTGCCATTGGACGTATACATAATCGCGTAAGCCGCTGCATATCCGTCTTTATTTTTATTTTCCGTAAGGGTTTTGACAAGCGACCAATTCCGGCCGCCATCCAGTGTCCGGAACACTTCGGCATAGCCGGTCAGCACGTAAAATTCGTCCCGGTTCCCCGTTTCGGCGATACACGTGATGTCGTGATCCGTGGGTTTTGCCAGAAACCGCCAAGTGATCCCGTAGTTTTCGCTGATGAACAACTGCCCCCGGTTTGCTCCGCGCGTCGCACATAAGATCACGCCATCTTCCAGCTGCCGGATCGCATCGATACGGCCTCCCTTGACGATTTCGTTGACCGTCCACTTTTTGAAGTGCGGCAAAATAGTTTCTGAAACAACCGTACTGTCCAATGGTTGCTGTGCGGATACATTCGCTTCCAAACAACCCAGCAACGCGACAAGCAATCCTATTCTTTTTATCATTTCTTTCATTACGGTCTATATTAATTCTGCCACCACATTTTACCGTTCATGGTATCCCCTCCGATCCGTGAAGTAGCTTCCTCGTAATGTGACTGATTCAGTGATTGCTCCGCCAGCGGATAAGGGATCCGGTTGGGTACCTTGCCATCATTCACATTGGTGGGTCCCGGAACCAGGAGTGGGTACCCGGTGCGGCGGTACTCGCACCACGCTTCCATCCCCGTAAAAAACAGGGCAAAGAATTTTTGCAGATAGACTTTGGGCAGTTGTCCGTCAAATGCCACACCGGATTGCTGCAGATATGCCGGCGTAAATGGGGCATCCCAGTATTCAAATGAAGCCTGGATCGCCGATTCATACAGGGTCTTCGCATCCGCCGAATAAAAGCCTTTAATCGCTGCCTCTGTCTTCAAAAACAAGACTTCAGACCAGGTCATCCAAATGGCAGGTTCTGTATTCGACTGGAAACGGGTACCCAGATACGACTGGAAATTATATCCGCCGTTGTAGTTGGCTGACTCAGATACCGGCAGCGCATTAGGCAGTCCTACGTATTCCGGATGATCCGTACCCATGCTCGCGTTGGTTGGCCGCGCATATTGAAACAACCGGCTATCGTTAAACTTAGATAACGAGTCGACGATAAATGCGCTGACAGATTTATACTTGAAATCAAAGTCTCTCACAAAATTCGGGGCCAGTGGATAAACATCCGGCAGGCTACCGCTGTACCGGTATACAAAATTATCGGCATTGCTTTCCATCAACGGAAACCGGTCCGGATTGGCTAACATTTCCCCGATCAGCGTTTCTGTCGCAGGCGATTTTGCCGACATCCGCATCAAAAGCCGCAATCGGAGACTGTTTGCAAACTTCTTCCATTTCAGCATATCACCGCCGTATATCGGATCACCTCCGTAAGCCAGCCCTCCGGAAACATCAACCCGTTCGGCCAGTTCCTGCAACCTGGCTACCATGTCCGAATAAATGCTTTCCTGCGTGTCGTATGCCGGTGTTAAAATCCTTTCGGAATCCGCCTTTCCCGCGTCTGTGTACGGGACATCCCCAAAGGTGTCGGTAATCACCGAAAAGATATAGATTTTGATGACCTCCGCGATAGTCGCGTAATTTGTTAACCATTCACCTTGTCCACTCATGTCCACGATGTCATTCAAATCCCTTAGGCGCCCATACAACCCCCATATTCCGTTGGAGTTTGCGGGTTGCAGCTTAAACCGCTGCACTTCAGTGAAGGTATTGTTCATGCAGGTATATTGAATCAACTCGTTGTTCAACTCAAAGGCATTGCCCACAAGTGTATTCGAAATGTTGTATAGTACCTGCGGCAAAACCACGCCGGGATTTACGTTTGCAGGCACATTCGGATTGATGTTGTCGATCTTTTCGCATCCACTTAACGAGAGGATGGCGAAACATACTAGAAAGGTCTTTCGCATCGCTGTTTTCTTATAACGTGATTTTAATATCTATTCCAAAACTCCGAGTCGATGGAATCTGTGCATTTTCTACACCGGGAACAACCGTACCGCCTGATACGAATGAGGTCTCCGGATCAATGTTCGGCACGTCGGTTAGCAACAAGAGATTCCTTCCAACCAGATTCACTTGGACGGACTGGAAAGGGCCGCGCCGAAGCAGCCGGTTAGGTAACCGATAGCCAAGGATAACCTCCCTGAGTTTGATAAAAGAGGCATCAAATGTACTTGATTCCACATTTGGCCTTCGGTAATATCCGCGATAATAGGTATAGGCCGCCACCCGTTCGGTATTGGGCGAATAGGTTCCATCTGCGTTTCGCACAACACCATCGCCAATGATGCCGTCTTCCCGACCGGGAAGGGTATTTTCCAAGCTGCCTGCTTCTGTTCCAGTCACATAGGTGAAGGAATAAATATCCCCACCCAACCGGCCATCAAACAGGAATCCCAGCGACCAGTCTTTGTATTGGAAGTTATTCCGGATACCGGCAATCAGGTCCGGATTATAGTTACCCACCTTCATCGTATTCGTGGTAAATACGGGCACGCCGCCTTGGTAAATCACTTTACCTTCCTCGTTTCTCGCTAATCCCACACCGTAAATATCGCCCATGCGTCCGCCGATGCGGGCCTCCACCGTAGCACCCTGTGCGGAAGCCATCACATAGCTTTCCACACCGTCAGCGAGCTCTACGACTTTACTGCGGTTGGCTGACCCGGTGATCGATACATCCCACACCAACCTACGTTTGACTGGGGTTATCCGCAACAATGCCTCCCAGCCTTTATTCGTGATTTTGCCTGCATTCATCACCTGCGCGGAATAACCGGTGCTGACAGATAACGGACTGCGCAGGATCTGATTTTTACTTTCCGAAGCGTACCAGGTAAAGTCGACACCCAACCGATCTTTGAAAAGCTTGAATTCCGTACCCAGCTCGAACGAACTGGTAATCTCAGGTTTCAAATCCGTGTTGGGCAGTGTTTCGGGCAAGCTAACGGCACCGGGCAGTACGCTGTAATCATAATAGGGGTTGGTTTGGTAGGGATCCGTGTCATTGCCCACCTGTGCATACGATGTACGCAGCTTCCAGAAGTCCAGCCATGGAGAAGAAATCTTCAGCATATCCGACAAAATCGCACTTACGGACAACGAAGGGTAGAAGTAAGAATTATTTGATTCGGGTAACGCGCTTGACCAATCGTTGCGGCCCGTCAACTGCAGAAAGAGTAGATTTTTGTAGTCAAAATCTGCTACGGCATACAGGCTGTTTACCCGTTTCCGTGTATTGGATTCCACGGTAGATGGACGGGTACTGGCGTTGCCCAGGTTATAAACAGCCGGTATAACCAGCCCATTCGCCGTCACGGTATTACTCGATGTGTTAATCTGCAGGTTATTCCCTCCTATACTGGCAGACCACTTAAAATTTTCGGTTGACGGGGCACCGTAGCTCAGCAGGAAGTCAGAGTTGCGTTCCAGGTAAGCAAGGTCCTGCCGCCGGTAGAGACCGTTGATGTTTACGGCAGAGCTCAACGGCCGTTGTGAATTCCGGAACTCTCCGGAATAGTCGATTCCTGTGCGCACCATCAGCTTGATACGGGGCGTGATGTCATAGTTGACAAATGCGTTCCCGAATACGCGGTTCCGTTTCATTCCATTCAGTTGCTCATACATCGTCATATACGGATTATCGCCCCATGTGAAATAATAATCCTGTTTGATGCCTTCCTGACCTTTTATCCAATAGTTTTTGAACCAATTGATGTCGGCATTCCGCTCAAACCAGATAAAATTGTATGTAGGAGACGATCCGCCATAACCTACTACCGGTAGATTGTCACTATTGCTGTTAATATAATTGATGTTTGCATTAAAAGATACCTTAGACGTGATGTTGATATTTGAATTCAGATTGAACTGATGGCGTTTCAACTCCGTGTTCGGCATAATTCCGGATTGATCGTAATTGTTGTATGAGGCACGGAAATTGCCGATTTCACCGGATTTATAGACCGAAACGTTGTTTATGAACGTCTTGCCCGTTTCATAAAAATCACGTACGTTGTTCGGGTAAGCTTTCCATGGAATGGGTATCCGGTTTCCGGCTTCGTCCAACGGCGAACCGAATTGGATAAACGACTGCCCCTGAAAAGGTGCTCCCCAATTATGTCCGGAGTTTGCCGTATTGGGGCCATCGGGGCCATCGCCATACGAATAATAATCCAACCCAACGCCTGTTCCGCCACCGTATTTATTCTGAAAATCAGGCACCTTCAACACCTGGTCAAATGTGGTATTGGAACTTACCGTGATCCCCATGTTATGGGATGCCGAGGCACTCTTCGTTTTGATGATGATGACCCCATTGGCTGCCCTGGAGCCGTAAAGCGCCGCCGCATTGGGTCCCTTCAGCACGCTGATGGATTCAATATCGTCAGGATTAATTTCTGCGCCCCCGCTGCCATAATCCACCGAAAGATCATTCGTGCTTGCTGTACCCAGGTTGTTGTTGATGGGCACGCCATCCACCACCACCATCGCGATGTTTTTGTTGATATTGAGGGAAGACTCCCCCCGCAACACGATACGGGTGGAATTGGCCAGGCCACCGGAAACCTGCGTCATGTTTAGGCCCGCAACCTTCCCCTGCAAGCTACTGAATACATTCCCTCCTTTTGCGGTATTGACTTCCTCGCCACTGACTTCCTGAATGGCCGTTCCGATCTGTCTTTTCTCCCGGGTAATCCCGAGCGAAGTCACCACAACTTCCTCCAGTTCCCCCACCGCCTCTTCCAATACAAAATTCACCGTCAGTCCCACTCCTTCTCCAACTGTGACATTTCGTTTATATTGGCTCGCATAGGACACATAGTTCGCTACCACAGTATACGTCCCCGGTTGCACCGAAATGGTAAAATTTCCCTCTTCATCCGTACCAAAACTGCGGTTCAGTTCCACAATTCGAATACTTGCCCCGGCCAAAGGCTCACCCCGCTCATTCGTAACCCGGCCGGTAATCTTACCCGGCTGTTGCAGTTTGTAGAGCGTTACGGTCCCCTGGACTTCCTCTTTGTACCCGATGTTTGTACCGGCCAATAACCGGACCAGAATACGCTCCAACGGCTCGTTTTGGTAGCTCATGGAATTCACCCAAATGGCATCCATGCCAAGCCCGTGTGCATCGTAAGCAAAATCGACCGCTGCCATACGTGTCAGTTGCCGTATGGCCTCGTTCAGTGTTTGTCGTTCAATCGATACATTGACCGGCTTATGGAGCACCTGCCCGTTGCTGCCTTCCGCAAGCAGCAGCTGCGAAAACGATAAAAGAATGCTATAAATTAAGATGGATATACGCATGATTCGTTGCCAATGCAGTATATGAATGTTCATACTAAAGAGTTTGTTGGATAAAATTGGATTATCCTGTACCAATTTTATACCTTTGAAAAACGTTACTTGATTAACACCTGTTGATGAAGTAGCTGTACAGCAATGGATGAGGGTCCAAACTAATCACATTGTTGTACGACTTCCCGGATTTGTCCTTGGGCAAATCCGTTTTTTAATAAATAATCACTTCATTGCTTTCCCTCCTGTATTGATTTTGATGAATAGAACAGATAATCCGCAGGGTTTCGTCCAAGCGGTGCGAAGTGCGTATGGTTACACTATACTGATGGTCATCGACCTGCCGATCCGCCGCTTTTAATTCAACGCCATAGACGTTGTACATCGCCAATGCGACTTCTTCAAAGGATGCATTGGTCAACTGGATGGTTCCTTCCCGCCAGTTAGCTGCATTTGGTGTGGTAAGGGTAGCCGTTATATACGTGCCCGTATGTAGATCATAAGCGAGTTGTTGTGCTTTCGTGAGTTTATTGGCCAACAGTCGTTGGTTGGTATCGATAACCCGTACACTGCCTTGCTGTACGTCTACGGTAATCCGGCTTAGCCGTTCGTAGTTACTGATATTAAAAGCAGTGCCCAATACTTGGGTGACGATGCCACGGCTATACACGATGAATGGTTTTCCCGGATTTGGGGTTACTTCAAAAAAAGCCTCTCCCTCATCAAGGTACAGTTCACGTCCTGCCGCTCCGAACCATTCGGGAATGCGCAGCCGGCTCGAAGCATTCACCCATACAATGGAACTATCGGGCAGCGTAATCTTTTTTACCTGCCTTACCGCCGTGGTTATCTCGCGATATCCTATACCGGCCTCAGCCGAAATCCGATTGGAGTCTGTCAGTCCGTGGTCGTTCTGCCCCCGGTGTACCAACCAGGCGATACTGACCAACGCAAGTACCGCCGCGGCATATGCCAAGTGCTTCCCGTAACCGAGTTTACGAATCGGGTTCCAATATCCCGATAATCGTTCGCGCATCTGCGAGTTTATCCGGGACGCTTCTGCATCGCCATGGAATACTTCGGAATCGTCCAGTTCACGAAAAGATTCATACCAAGCATCAATGGTTTCCTTTTCGGTGTCGCTCGCCGCACCGCTGAGGTAGCGGTGCAATAATTGTTTAAATTTCTCGCTGTCCAAGATTACGTATCCTTTTTAATAGGAAGTAACCGGAGACCGCCAAACCTACTTTGATTTACTGTTAATTATTTATGAGTTAATGGTTAACAAGGCTCAGAAAGACAGAAAGCCCAATCAAAAACTCGCCCCGGTGTTGGTGGGACAGCTTCTGCCTCAGCCGCCTGACAGCCTCGGAAAGGTTATTGGATACGGTTTGCTCGGCCAGCCCAAGTTTTTCAGCAATTTCTTTGATACTTAAGTTGTCGCAGCGCAGCAAGAAAGACTGCTTCATGTTTTCGGGCATGTCATACAACCCATTGTCCAAAGCGGCTTCCAGCACATCACGCGAAACACGGTCATGCTCATCGGTGACAAATAATTCCATTTTTGCCAAAGCGAGATCTATAACGTGTTGCTTTACACGTTCGGACCTGAAATGATTCAGCACCTGATACTTTATCGCTCCCAATAAAAATTGTTCCAGCGAAGTCCGGATGAGCAGATTTTCCCGTTTTTGCCACACACTGATGAAGACATCCTGCACGATATCTTTGGCGGCGTCTTCATCAGCTACACGGCTATATGCTTTCTGGTAAAGTATTTTCCAATACCGATCGTATAATAGATCGTAAGCCTTGGGAGTTCCTAACCGTAGTGCATCGATTAACGCTACTTCTGTCATCAGCATCATACTAAACTAGTGACAAAAATACCAAAGCAGTATTAAGGCAACGTTATGTTTTTACGGACGCTGGATTTACCGTGCTATCGCAAAGATGAAGGTTAGCACCGTCGCGACCACAGCAATCCATACGACGATGCGTTGTTTGGCCTTTCGCGACGACAGCAGCGATTGCGTTTGGATGTGGTAACGAAGACCGATAAGCAATTGCTGAATGATCAGGGGGTCTTCAGTAGGGCTCAGATTTTTCCTTTTTGTCATTTGTACTTTAGATGTTTATCACGAAGAAGCAGGCCCAATGAAACCGGCAATTTCTGGATTTGTGAGATGGTGTCCAGCATAAAGTTGACCAAATTCAAATTGATGCGATTTCTCTCCGATTTTTCCAATCCATTGGCGACGATGTATTCCACGATCGTTGTCGATAGTGGGGGTAAGTACCTGCGTCTATTCCAAAATTCGACAAACAATCCCTTTACCCGTTCGAAGGCTTCGTCTTTGTTTCCGGTTTCGCTCAACAACGATAGATATAGCGATTTCCAGTGCCGATTACAGAATGCATAAAATGCGTGTTCATCCGATCGGCGGATGCGGGCTATCAATTCGCTATCAATCCTATTTTCCACATTGCTAAGTTAGCGAAGCAATGCAACTAAATCAGGTACAGGATGTTATGGTTTTGTTAAAAAACCACTAACGAATTCGTGTTCCAAAAATTGATCACTGGTTCCATCCATTAGGTGAAATGAATATAGTCTATGATTTGTGCAGATTCCATAATCCTTCTTATATTTAGTGGCGCTACCAATAAAATGTAAAAACCACAGTTGTTATGAATAAAACCGTCGTTATTTTTTTTGCTGCAATCTTGGTATGGGGCTGTACTCATCAAACATCCCATCTTCCCGTCAGGGAAATGGATCCTGCTCGTACCGCGGAATTAGCGGCAACGATCCAGGACCAGGTCAGTGCTGAACTGGACAGTGGCCTCACCCTCAAATTATGGGGTATTGACTCGTTGGTCATTTCGCCGATTGCAATCGATGTAGATGACCATGGTCGCCTGTTCTATACCACCACCGACCGGCAGAAAAATTCCGAATTTGATATCCGGGGCCACCGCGATTGGGAAATACCTTCCATTAGTCTGCAAACCGTGGAAGATCGCCGGAATTTTCTGCGTACTGAATTATCACCTGAAAACAGCGCGCATAACACCTGGCTTGCCGACCTGAATGGCGATGGATCGCACGATTGGCGCGACCTTACCGTGGAACGGGAGAAAGTATACCGTGTGGAGGATCTTTCGGGAGATGGTGTGGCTGACCGTTCACAACTGGTGGTAGATGATTTCCACGAGGAAGTGACAGACGTTGCGGGTGGTGTTTTTTCGGACGGTGATGACCTGTATGTTACTGTTGCGCCCGACCTATGGAAACTTACCGATAAAAATGGTGACGGAATCCCCGATGAAAAGAAATCTCTTTCACACGGTTATGGTATACATGTCGGCTTTTCGGGTCATGGTATGTCGGGCATAAAAATGGGCCCTGACGGACGCCTCTACTGGCAAATCGGCGACATCGGTTTTAACGGTACAGGACCCGATGGGCAAAAGTGGGAGTACCCGAACTGTGGTGTTATTGCCCGCGCCAACCCCGATGGCAGCGACTTTGAAGTCTTTGCCTATGGTATCCGGAATACGCATCAATTTGTGTTTGACGAGTATGGCAATATCATCAGCGAAGATAACGATGGCGACCATCCTGGCGAAAAAGAACGCCTGGTGTACATCGTCAATGGTTCGGATGCAGGCTGGCGCAGCAACTGGCAATACGGCAAATACCGGGATCCCGAAAACAACAGCTACAAGGTGTGGATGAATGAAAAAATGTATCTCCCGCGTTTTGAGGGACAGGCCGCGTATATTACGCCCTGTATCAGCAATTTTGTGAGCGGCCCTACCGGATTGGTGTATAATCCCGGGACAGCACTCAGCCCCAGGTACAAAAACACCTTTCTGATTGCCGAATTTGTTGGTAGCCCTTCTAATTCAGGGATTCACAGTTTCACGCTGAAGCCTAAGGGTGCCACATTCGAATTGGGTGAACACAGGAAGATTTTAGGTGGCGTATTGGCCACCGGCCTCGACTTCGGTCCGGACGGTTCGCTGTATGTGGCCGATTGGATAGACGGATGGGATACCCATAATTATGGCCGTATCTGGAAGATGGACGACGAAAGCGATGCCTGGACCGCTATCCGGGAAGAAGTAAAAGACCTGCTAGCCACGGACTTCACCAAAAAGGACAACACCGAGCTGGGCAGTCTTCTCCGGCACGACGATATGCGCATCCGGCAAAAAGCTCAGTTTGCACTGGTAAAACAGGGCAAAAAAGGATTTGAAATCTTCCAACAGGCGTTGACCCAAACCGACCACCAACTGGCCCGTGTACATGCCATCTGGGGAATCGCCCAACTGGCACGCACCGACACACAATACGCCGCTTCACTGCTGCCGTTGCTTAAAGACACAGATCCTGAGATACGCGCACAAGCGGCTAAGTGGCTGGGGGATATCCGTTACACCGCCGCTGGAGAAGCATTGTTACCCTTGTTGAAAGACGTCAATAGCCGGGGACGGTTTTTCGCTGCCGAAGCCCTGGGACGGATCCAATATGAAGCAGCCATTGCACCCCTCATTGCCATGCTGGAAGCAAATGATGATGAGGATGCCTTTCTGCGCCACGCGGGTGCACTGGCTCTGGCACGTATCGGCAAGGCGGAACCCATCGTTGCCCTGGCAAACCGTTCTTCAAGGGCATTACGCATTGCCGCGGTCGTGGCATTACGCCGCATGAGTGATCCCGGTGTTGCCCGCTTTCTCAATGACGCTGATGAATTCGTCGTAACGGAGGCCGCCCGTGCCATCAATGACGACCTGTCTATCAAAGACGCTTTGCCTGCCCTGGCCGATGTACTGGGTACCACTTCGTATACCAACGAGGCACTGATCCGCAGGGCGATCAATGCCAATCTTAGGGTGGGCCAACCGAACAATTTACAGCACCTTATCCAGTATGCCCAAGAAAGTGCACACCCCGCCTCCATGCGTACCGAAGCACTGGATGCCATCAGCACCTGGGCAAAGCCCTCCGTCGTAGATCGCGTGGACGGTCGTTACAGAGGCCCCATTGAACGGGATGTGAATGAATTACGGGAACAAACCGCCGCCATCTTCACCCAACTCCTTACCGATCGGGAACTGAATGTCAGACTGAGTGCAGCCAAAGCCATCGGCAAACTCCAAATCCGCGATGCGGCTGATAAATTGGCGGCTAGCCTGAGGCAGGACCGGGAAGCGTCCATGCGGGTAGCATGCCTGAAAGCACTTGTCGCACTCGAAGCGCCGCAACAGGAGCAGGCTATTAAATGGGCGCTTGCCGACCGTGAAAAATCCGTGCGCGTAGCGGGGCTTGATCTGTTGGAAAACATGACGATCCCCAAGCCAGTAATGGTGGATTTACTGAACAATGTCATTGCAACCCAAACAACAGAGGAAAAACAAGCTGCGATTCTTACGTTGGGCAAAATGCCGCTTGAGAACTCCCAAGCCACATTCAATAACCTATTGGAACAAATGGAAAAGGGTCGACTGAGCCGCGATGTCTCTTTGGAATTGGGTGAAGCCATAGATAGTACTCACTCCAAGGCACTGATAGATCGCTATGCCTCCATTAGTCAGCATTTTTCTCCCGATGAGTTGCTGGCATCGTATGCGAGCAGTTTACAAGGCGGCGATCCTGACCGAGGTCGACGGATTTTCTTCCAGCATCCCCAAGCACAATGCATGAGATGCCATTCGTATGACGATCGCGGCGGTAATGCGGGGCCCCGTCTCAATGGTGTTGCCAACCGTCTGTCACACGAGCAGTTGCTTGAATCGTTAATCGACCCCAGCCGCCGCATTGCGCCGGGGTTTGGTGTGGTTGTACTGGAACTGAAAGACGGACAAACCCTATCGGGGATCTTCCAGGGTGAGGATAAGCGTGGTGTAAAAATCCGGAAAGGACAGGGTGCCGATCAGCTAATTCCCCAGGACCAAATCCAGAAAAAGACATTTTCACCATCGAGTATGCTCGATATGAAAACCATTCTTTCGAAACGTGAAATCCGCGATGTAGTAAGCTTTTTAGCTACGCTGACGGAAGACAATTAACCGGAAAAAGGAGTCGATCAATTCGCGTAGCGAATCCCGGATTTACTCTCTTTTCCATTGATTTTTCCGGTTTTCAACAAATGGTTTAACCGGAAAGCTACTACCTTTCTGAGTTTGGAAAGTCCGTAATCCGGGTCCAACCCATTCAGGTATTCGATCAGTTCTTCCTTGGTGCTGTTGCGTTTCTGACTCAATGCGTAACGTATCTTTTCGTCCATCGTGCTCAGCTTTTTTTCCTCCGCCACAACAGCGGGAACTGTAGTCACCGCAGCAGCACTAGCCGGCTTTTCGGCAACCCGCGGTTTGCGGGTTCTCGCAGCCGGTTCCTGCTTGATTTCCGTCGCTGATGCAGTATCCGGAGTAGGCTCAACTGCCTTTTTTGACGGAGCTTTCTTTTTAACCGAAGTTGATTTAATTGCCGCGTCCGACTTGGCTTTCGTGCCCTTATCTGACGATGACAAACTGTCTACCAACGTTTCAGCTTGATTTTTAACTCCCTCAATTGCCTGTGTTACTTTTTTCCGGATCGCCTTTACGGCCTTTTCCAGTTTCTTTTTATCCTTGTTTTTGCCCTTCTTGCCAGACGACTTTTCTTTGCTGCCAATTGAATTTAAGACCTCTTCCACCTGTGCTAATTCCTTCTTTAAGGATTTTTTCCGTTCTTTCAGGTAGGTGAGTATTTCGCTGTTTGAAACTTTTGATTGTGCCATGCTATTTTCAATTGCTTTGGTCAAAAGTATTCATTTTTAGCCAAATAAAAAATCCATGAAGCTGTTTAAACTCTCGCTGCTGCTGCTTCGTCTACCAACCACGTTACCCGGTCTCCGCTCAGATCAATGAGTTGTGCCGGATACTGTTCACTATTACGCGCCCCTTTCAATACTTCATATAACGCATCGGCCTTATTATTTCCGTAAGCGATGACCGCGATCTGATTTGCCCGATTAACCAACGGTATGGTAAGTGTAATGCGGTACATATCCTGTGCATCGAGGTAGTAGGCAGCAACCCATTTATTATGTTCATGAAGTACTTTCGTATGTGGAAACCACGATGCCGTATGGCCATCTGCCCCCATTCCCAATAAAATCAGATCAAAACACCCATCGGCATTCAGATGATCCCGCAATGTTTGCTCATACTGCTGCGCGAATTCCTCGGGAGAGACCCCATCGGCCCACATCGGGAAAATCTGGGATTGGGGAACAGGTACGTGCGACAGCAATGTTTCACGGGCCATCCGTGCGTTGCTACGCTCGTCATCCAGCGGCACCCAGCGCTCATCACCCCAAAAAATATCGACCTGCTCCCACTGCACCTGTTCACGATAAGGCGACGAAGCCAATAAACGGTATAAGCCTTCGGGAGAAGTGCCCCCGGTTAGTGCCACTGCAAAGCGCCCCCGCTGCGCAATAGCATGCTGAGAAGCTTGAACAAACAGTTGTGCAGCCTCGGTATTCAGTTGTTGTAAATCATTGAATTTTCTAATCATCTCTTTTCTTTTTTGCAAAATTGTGAAACTGCAAAGCCGCGAAACTGCGGCTTAGCGGATCAGCAACTTAGCAGTTATTTACCTACGTATGCAGATTCAATGCCCAGATATGCCCCTGGCGGGCAATCAGCGCCTCGGCGCTTTCAGGCCCCCAGCTTCCCGCTGCATAATTGGGGAAATCCAGTGAGTCCCTGCTTTCCCAGGTTTCCAGTATGGGTGTGATGACATCCCATGCTTCTTCCACCTGGTCCGATCGCATATACAGGGTCGTATCGCCCCGCATTGCATCCAGCAGAAGTGTCTCATATGCCTCGGGCGTCTGTGTTGAACAGGTATCGTAGTTAAATACCATCTCCGCCGGATTGAGACTCATTTCAAGGCCCTGTTTTTTTGCGGTGAAACGCAGTCGGATATCCATGGTTGGCTGAATGTTAATGGTCAGCCGATTGGGCATCAGATTACCTGCCTGCGACGATGAAAAAGTCGAATGCGGCACCGGACGGAATTGGATGGTAATGGATGACGTTTTTTCCTGCATCCGTTTCCCGGTACGCAGGTAAAAAGGTACCCCCTGCCAACGCCAGTTGTCTATGTAAAGCTGTACAGCTGCATAGGTTTCCACGTTTGATTTGGGATCAACCCCCTGCTCTTCGCGGTACCCCGGCACTTTTTTGCCATTGATCCATCCGGCACCGTATTGCCCCCGAACCGCATATTTATGCACCTCTTCCGGACGCATCCGGCGAATGGCACGCATCACATCCACCTTCCGGTTGCGTATCTCTTCTGCCTGAAATGAAATCGGCGCCTCCATAGCCACCATACACAATACCTGCAATAGGTGGTTTTGAATCATGTCACGCAGTGCACCCGAATTTTCAAAATAACTCCCGCGGTCTTCCACACCTACCTGTTCGGCTACCGTAATCTGAATATAGTCAATGTAATTGCGGTTCCACAGCGGCTCAAAAAGTGCATTGGCAAAACGAAACGCAAGAATATTCTGGACGGTTTCCTTACCCAGGTAGTGATCGATGCGATAGATCTGCTCTTCCTGAAACGTGCGGCCCAGCAATTGGTTAAGGGCTACAGCCGTCTGTTTGTTATAGCCAAAAGGTTTCTCCACCACAATCCGGTCAGATGCAGGCACATTAGCCAATTTATATTTGCTGATGTTAAGGGTAGCCGTCTCGATGAATTGTGGAGCAATTGACAGGTAAAACAGGCGATTGGCACGTATTCCCCATTCCTTATCCAGTGCATCTAACTTGGCCGCGAGTCCTTTATAGGCCGCCTCGTCATTAATATTCGATTCAAAATACGAAATGGCGGGCATGAACTGATTCCATTGCGTGTCATCGGGCTTTCCCTTACGGGAAAATTCGACCAATCCTTCGTATAAGTGCCCTCTATAGTCTTCGTCACTCAGCTTGGTCCTGCCAAGTCCAACAATGGCAAACTTTTCGGGCATCCAGCCGTCGATATATAAATTGTAAAAAGCGGGTATCAGTTTTCTCTTGGTAAGGTCTCCTGTTCCTCCGAAAATCACGATAATCGTGGGGGATAGTTTTTTATTCGATTTCATCTTTGTTTAAAAACATGTTCTTCAATTACTCCATTTAGGCATATTGCTTACTTATCCAAGCGTTTTTCTAAAGCAATTACTTTTTGCAAGCGCCGCTCAAAACGTTCACTTCCCTCGTAGTTGGCACGTAGAAATGTACGCACCAATTCCCAAATCAGCATCGGCCCGATGACACGCCCACCTATGCAAAGCAGGTTCATATCGTCGTGTTCCACGCCCTGATGAGCCGAATAGGTATCGGTAATCAAAGCAGCACGCACCCCCGGTATTTTATTGGCGGCAATCGACACGCCGACGCCACTGCCACAGACTGCAATGCCACGATCTATCGCTTTGCTGGCTATCGCCTGCGCCAAAGGTACAACGATATCCGGATAATCATCCGTTGGATCATAATCCAATGCCCCATAATCGTGCACGTCATAACCCGCTTCGGCAAGCTGACGGATTAAATTACGCTTGTGGTCAAAGCCGGCATGATCGGCTGCAATACCTATTTTCATCCTATTAAATTTGCTTTTTATCAGCGATGAAGCTGTCATGATTTAATTATTTCACTGTGTGATTTTTGAAAATCATGACGGTTTCATTTGACTAAATTGTTTTTTTTAAGGACAATGAAGCTTGCGTGAGCCCTTTAATCGTATCTCTTTTTGAGCGGCAGCTCCCGTAGGTTTCATCGCTATTACCTAAACAACAACTAGTTACCGACACAGGTCATGTGCCGCAAAACAGCCGATGAAGATAGCCAAAAAAACTGTTTTCAGATGAAATTTATCATCAAATTTTGAAACGGAGGCAAATTTAGGTTGCTGCGGGCTTTTCGATTTTCTATAAAATCAGGGGGCAGCCGATACCGATAAACAACCGTGTCAACGGTCATTTTGATCGCCCGCCCCCCGATTCTACTTATCGAGTTCTTCCTTGGTCCAGGGCTTATCCCTATCCGCCGTCTGTTCCCTCACCCGCTTCACCCGGTCCGGTCGTACGGCCCGCGCCTTGTTACTCAGGTCATTCCGGATGTAACTCAGTACCGCTGCAATGTACTCGTCGTCATTGCTTCCCAGGGGAGGCATCATGTTTGTGTACGTCTTGCCATTAATAGGCCCTGTAAGCCCATGAAGCAGGATCTTAATCAACTTATCCGGATTGCCATTCACATCGGGGTTGCCCGCAAGTGAAGGTGCGGCCGCTGCACCGCCGCCTATGTTGAGCCCCTTGCCGTCTGCCCCATGGCACGAAGCACAGAACTCCTTGAAAATCGTCGCCCCCCGCTTCACCAGCTTTTGGTCTTCTATCGCCAGCAACGCTGCCTCTTTCTCTGCCCGCGCGCGGTCAGCCAAGCGGTCCGTATATCGTTGTTGGGAAACAGCCAGTATATCATCGGGATATTGCTGCAACATGCCGTCCAATACTGCTTTTGCCTTATCTGAATCATTAAAACGGAGGTTCAGTGCCAGCTGGAAACGCACCTCCGTATCCGTATCGTCCTTGAGTGCCGCCAGTGCATCAAACAATTCGCCATCCCCTTTCCACTTCGATCCATCTCCTATCCAGGCCGCCGTCTTGCGCACCCGGGCATCCTTGTCTTTCAATGCTTCCAAAAGCGTGGCTTTGTCAAGCGCCTTCAGGCCATCCAACGTCCACAGTGCATGGATACGTGCCAGGTGGTCCGCTGAAGTCAGTGCCATATCCCTTAATGTGCTTGCAACGGATGTATCCCCACGTACAACCAGTAACTTCTGCGCATTCTCCCGCCACCAGCCGTTGGGATTTTCCAGGTGCTGGACGAGCTGGGCTGCCGACTCATCCAGCATCCGTGGATGCGTTTTGTCCGGCTCCATACCCTCGTAAACCAACCGATAGATCCGGCCACGGCCGATATTTTTGTCCAGGCCGCGTTCCACGATCTTCGGACGCAGGAAGCTCCCTTCCTTTGTCCACTCGCTCTCCTGGATAATGCCCCGGTACATATCCACGATGTACAAGTTGCCGTCAGGCCCTGTCTGCGTATGCACAGGCCTGAAATTCATATCCGACGAAGCGATAAACTCTTCGTGGTCGTACGCATTTGTCAGCGTGATCTTACCGTCCGTATCGGTTACCTTAGCCCGCCGGATCAGCCGGCCTACCGGCTCACAGATCAGCAGGTCGCCAACCAAGTCCGACGGCAACGACGTACCCCGGAAAATCGATTGCCCCGTACACGCGGTGAAATGGTTTAGTGTGCTGTCCGGACGCAGGCGGTTCAGCCCACCCTGCACATCGGGTGTGGAGATAACCGGCCACACGGCTTTGAATTCATCGTCGTACTGATCGTTAAAATCAAGGCGCCCGTAATACGGATTCTGTTGGAAGCCCAGTGCCGGGATTTCCGCACCGGCCGCAGAAAAGTATAGCCGCCCATAGTTGTCGTTGGCCAGCCCCCACTGTCCGCCGGGGCTTTCCTCCAGCTTCTCCGTCAACAACTTCCCGTTTTCATACAGGTAACGTACATTCTCCACCGTCACGTAGATCCGGTTGTCCAGGTTCCAGACCAGTCCGCTCCGCTGGTGCTCCAGGTTATTCGTGTTCGGACGCTCGTTTACGAAAACAACCTCCTTTTCATCCGCTATCCCGTCGCCGTCCCCATCCCGGTAACTGTAAATGCTGTTATCAAATGTCTCGGCTACCAGCAGACGGTCGTCCAGTGGCAGGATCATCCGTGGAAGCACAAGGCTGTCGATGAATACGACCGCCTTGTCCATCCTGCCATCCCCGTCCGTATCTTCCAGCCGCTTGACTGAGCATACCGGTGCCATCTCCCCCGTTCCGTTCACGTCCTGCATGTACGTGTTCATCTCGGCTACAAACATCCGCCCGTTGCCGTCCCATGCGATGGCAACCGGCTCGTGGATCATCGGCTCACTTGCAACCAGTTCCAACCGATAACCCGGCTGGAGATAAATCTTCTTCATGCTCTCTTCCGGCGACAGATATGCCGGAGAAGGCAGTGTATCCACGATAATCTTTCCGTCCGCATCCCGCTTCAACCCACTGCCCGTCCTATGACACGCAGACGCTGCCAGCAGCAGCGTTGCCCCCGTCAGATATCCTAACTTACTATATTTCATCATTATTCTTAAAATCAGTGATCCATACCTTATAAACCCATCGCATAAGAAATACCTCCCCACAGGTGCTGCAGGAAAAGCGGCTCCGAGAACGATTCATCGGTATGTCCGAGTCCGGTATAAAACGCCCTGCCCCCGTCATATTCGTGATACCAGGCCATGGGATGCGGATTGCCCATTTTTTCCCTTCCGGCATCGTAGGTATCTTCGTCGATATTGATCAGGATGTTCAGACCGTCGGATACCTGCCTGAAATTATACCATTCATCTTTCCGGGTCCATTGTTCCGGCAGATGGCTGGTGGCGGGAAAATCCCTGTCGACCACATTCAGTACCGCTTCCTGCTGTGCCGGGTGGCCGGCAAAATAGGCTCCCGCCAGCTTGCCGTACCAGGGCCAGCCGTATTCACAGTCTGTTGCTGCATGTATCCCTGCATAACCTCCTCCAGACTGGATGTAGTGCTCGAAAGCTTCTTGCTGCGAGTCATCCAGTACATCGCCTGTTGTACTCAGAAAAACCACGGCACGGTATTGCTTTAAGTTGGCTTCGCTGAACTTCGTTGCGTCTGTGGTCGTATCCACCTTTACGCCGTGTGCATCACCTAACTGCTGGATTGCCCGGATCCCCTGTTTGATGGACCCGTGATGAAATCCGGCAGTTTTGCTGAAAACAAGAATTTTTCCCTGTTGTGCAGACAACCTGGTTGGCAATCCCATCATACCTGCTAACACAAGTGACATCAGCAGATACGTTTTACTCATTTGTTTTATCATGTCCATTAGCATATTGTTGTTTAATTTAGCTTGTATAACCGAACACTGGCTCCATCATCCCGCATGTAGGATGATCATCGTTTTCGTTGAGGCCTCGATGCATTATAGGATTCATTACCATGAAACCAGGAGGCCGCCTGACCGGCTAACCACAGGTAATGATCAGTCGGTAAATCGTCCTCAATGCCGACAAATCGGAGTCCTTCCTTACCATTCAGGGGCGTATCTTTTTCATTAGCGGTTTTAAAGATAGCCGTACCTTCATCGATCTCATCAAACATTGCAATGTATAGCGACACAGCACCTGCCTGTTTTGCAGCAACCACCTGTTGCCAGAAAAAGTCGCCTTTCAGTCGGGGAATCTGGTTATATATTTTCGGGTTATGGTGCATGTTGCCCCAGCTGAACCCGGCGAAAACCAATGGCACGTAGTCCACACCATTGGCGGCACACCAGGCAATGTCATCGGCAACCACTGCGGGTTTGAATGTCTTGCTGTTATAACGGCCAACCGCCCATGGCATCACAATGTCCGCTTTCTTGATGAGGTCATGCAACGTTGCCGAAGGCTCCGTGTCATTGCCCAGGCTACTCCAATAGTAAGGTACCCCAAGCATGATTGAAACGTTATGATCAGGCGACTTCAGCCGATCCACCAACCGATCCACATCCGCAATGGTGTAGCGTCTGCGGTCGTTGAATCCCACACCCCAAATAGTCATCATCGGTTTTCCCCGGTGCCAGAGGTAAGTAGGATTGACCGAGGGATCCGTCAACCGGAAGGTCTCCACCAACTCTTTCCAATCGGCCTCTACCAATGCGATGTCTTCGCTGCGGCAACCGCTCAGGTCATACATTACGCTGATGGCCCTGCCGTATTTCTTTGCTGCTTTCAGTGCATTTTCAAGCACTTTGTTGAAATGCCTTTTCCCGGATGGGTTTTTAATCTCACCCACAAAACGCTGCATGTGTACCCCATCGATGCCATATTCTTTCATCCACTTGAAATGCAGGTCTACACTTTCTTCATCATACGGACTGTACAAATAGGCATCCCGTCCATCCGCAAACTTAAATGGCGATTTATACGTCTTCGTATATTCCCGGATATCGGGCCAAAAGTCAACGTTTGTATTGCCCGGTTCGAAAACACCGCCTCTACCTCGGTAATGGTACCACCCCCGGTTGGATCCATCTCCCTCGGCTGCAAACCATCCCTGGTAACCGGCCATCACCAATCCGGTATAGGAAGGATAAACCGGTTTAGCATCGTTTGGTACACTGGCAGGTAGCGCTTGGGAACCCCAAAAAAGAGCCAGTATAAGCGTCAAAAATCCTTTCTTCATGATTGCTATTTATTGGGTTGAATAATTCGGTTATATAATTCTTCTGCATGGTCTACACAAGCTACAGCCTGAATGACAGCATTCGGATTGTCTACGGTCAGCGGATCTGCTGCCGTATAATTGCGCATCCGGCATCCGAAAAGTGAAATGGTTAATCGTTTGTCGCCCTTTACCCACAGGAAATCATAGGATTTTTCAAGATTGGTGAGCGCACCATTTCCTCCGGAAAATGCTTCCACATTGGAAATGGCAGTATGTCCCTGTCCTTCGATGATAATGGGGCGTGTTTCTTCCAGTGTGTTTCCCGCATTGGCGATAATGGAACCTTGGGCGATCTGCCAATTCCGGTTTTTAGTATTCGCCCCCTCCTTATAAATGCCTATGGCAACACAGTCCAGGTTGAAGTTAGTCAATTGGCCGTAGCTTTCGTTACCGAGATGTATCCCTCCCCAAGTGGCAAATGTAAACAGGTCCATCAATTGGGCATTGTCTGTGTGATTGACGCTGTATGCGAAGGTACCCCGGTCCACTACCGAATCGATGACTGCCTTTGAAAACCGATACCCGATTTCACGCATGATGGCTGGATTGACGTGGCAATGCAAAAACCGTGGAATGTCGTAGCAGTAGTCAATGCGGATAAACTCGCCGCTCAAGGGATATCCGTAGCAGTGTTCAATCAGGATCAGTTCACACTTGAATTTGGGATCGGCGTTGAAGTCCATGGCAACGTATTCGCCATAAAATGTTAAATCCGACAATTTAACCCCCTGTGTAAATGCGGTTTTATTCAGCTGTATGGTTGGGGGATAAGGGACGATTTTAGCGGGATCTTCAAGTTCTTGTTCGGAGTACCAAAACTGGATACCTTCGATACGTGTACCGGATTCTACCACGATAAACGGTTGGCTGTCGTCCGTAATGTTGAACACACTGCCCACAGGACGCTTGGCTTCCGGATGCCGGGTACCTCTCGGCGTGGGTCCATTGGCCCCCACCAGCGAAACATTTTTCTTCAGTATGATGCCTCCGTCAATTGGATACGGCACTTCCACGGGTTCGACATATAAAGCTGCACCGCTGTTGGTTGCCCAGTCAATGGCCTTTTGCAGGTTTTTTGCATTCACAGCGGCCTCATTGGTAGGAAGTACACCGAATTCCTGAATACTCTTCAGCTGTGCCTTCGCAGCAGATACTATCCCGACTGCTAAAAAGAACATAAGTACAAGACGTGTTTGTTTCATGGATCTGGTATTTGATTAGCTGATTACTTATTTTTCCAAATTTCTTTGATGGTGTTTTCCTGGCTTTTACCCGTTGGGCAATCCGGACTTTGTGTATTTGCCCGGTATCGGTTTGTCTCTGCACCGGTGATGATACGGCTTCCCGGCATCTGCAAAAACCCATTGGGATCAGTTTGTCTCACCCATTGATGTGCATAACGAAGAAATTCATTCCGGTAGGCCTCGGGTTGTTTTGAAAACCAGGTGATCTCATCGTAACCCCACGCATAGTGATCCTTCCAGTTGGGTTCATCGCGGTGCCTGCTGATGCCGAAATTATCAAATTCAACCAGGTACAAGCTATGTTCGCAGCTCCACCCACTGGGCGTGATTCCCCCTACGGTTTTTTGGTAGATACCGTCGAGATAGCCTACCTCCAATTCAACTTTCTGCGGTTCGTCAATAACTTCCTTCAAACGGAGTGGAAACGACACATAGTCAAACAGCAACCTGCCTTCCCATGCCATGCCTCCGTTTGGCAAATGCGAATCACAGATAACCGTACCCCGCCGGGCAACAGTCAACGCCGAAAGCCGTACCTTGTCCAACAATTCTTTCCACGCTGCCAAGCCTGCTTCCCGATGGGACATGGCCATCAACTGGGCCTGCCCGAAATGGATGGCTTCGATGCCTATTTCCATGTATCGGCGGGCGAGGTAATAGAAAAACAACCTGGTCTCCCGTTGGGTAATATCAGGCACGCTGCTCCCCTTACGCCAGTGATCTACCAGGTGGCCTTCGCTGTTGAGCATCGCCTGGTAGTCGAAATTCCGCTGCTCGACGGGCAGATCAAACGCCTCAAATACCCAAGCAGGTATGGGTATATCTTCCACTTTTTCGGTCACAATCTCGAAAATTGCCGCCTGGAAGACCACCGTGCTGTCATACGCATGGAATGCATCGATTGCTGCTTTCGCATTTGCCCAAAAAGAGGGCATCAAGAAAAAATTCTCTTTGCCCCAGGAGTATACCGACCGGCCGATGAACTTTGCCCCGATGTTTTTCAACATGCGGAAATCATCTTCCTTATTCGGATACGACCCATCGTTATAGCAACCCTCACTGGCTATTACCTCCGCTTGCGTAATGCTCCTGCTCAGGTAGTTTTCCAGCACCTGCCGGGCTATGACACCATTGGCAAAATAGTAGGATGAATCGACATCTCTTTCCACCGCATGCGTGTACCCGTGCATCACCAGCAATAACAGGCAAGCGATCATGGATATCCGTGTTGATCTGCTCATGTTCATTGTTTTCTATCCTTTTGGTTCTGCGACCCCCCAAGAGGTATTGGCTTTGTCGCCCATTTCAAATTCCAGCGTCCCTCCCTGGCTCACCGCCTCGTGCGAAATCCAAGGGGTAAGCAGCGGTTGCCCGTTCAATTTGGCCGACTGGATATATTTATTGGTCTCAGAAACGTTATTTGCAATTACTTCGAATGTTTTCCCATTGGGAAGGTGGATGGTTGCCCGTTCAAAAATGGGGCTACCGATTGAATAACTGGGAGTTCCGGGTGTAACGGGATAAAAGCCCAGTTTCGAAAAGACAACAAAAGCCGACATACCTCCACCGTCTTCATCGCCCGGTACGCCCATTAAGTCGTTCCGGAACCATTGCTTAAGCAATGTCCGGATCCGTTTCTGCGTCTTCCAGGGCTGCCCGGCATAATTGTAGAGGTAAGGAATATGTAACGACGGCTCATTCGCCATCGAAAACTGCCCCACATTTCCGGTATGATCGGGTAGTTGTGCATAAAATTCAGATTTCGACTTACCCAATGGCTGGTTGAACATATCGTCCAGGTTCCTGACAAATGCTTCCTTGCCTCCCATAAGGGCAATCAGGTCGGGGATGTTGTGTTGTACATCCCAACGATATACCCAGGCATTGTTTTCGCCGTAATACCCACGGGCACCCTGCCCACCTGAAAACACGTAATCAAAGGGTTCAATAAACTTGCCGTTGGCGTCTTTCGGATGGAAGAAGTGGGTTTCCGGATTAAATAGATTCCGGTAATTGAAGGACTGTTTGAGGAAATATTCATATTCGTCATTTTTACCGAGTGCTTTGGCCAGTTGAGCGAGACACCAGGTATCGTATGACGTACCCAAGGTTACCGCCACAGGCTGCCGGCGTTCAAAACTATTCACCTCGGGAATGGTCTCTTCCTCTCCTTCGCGCAATGCAGGGATGTATCCGTGCTCTTTATAAAAACGGTCCAGTTCCCCCGCGGGAGCACCCGACCAGGGAGCCAGCGTCTTTTCGGTAATTCCCTTCTTGGCTGCTTCGTAGGCCTTTTCCAGATCAAATCCCCTCACACCCTTTACGTAGGCATCCAGTAACGTTGCCACCCCGTGATTGGAATTCATACGGCGACTATCACCGGTAATCTCGGGGAATGTCGGCAACCAGAAATGCTCCATCTGGCTGGCCATCGTGATAAACGAATGGACGATATGCGATTCTTTTTCCGAATCAATCAGTACGTTCAGTGGATGGTGCGCCCGATATGCATCCCATATCCAATCGTCTGTGTAAAAAGGAATGCCCTCATCGTTATGTACCTTGCCATCAAAAGCACTGAAATACCGGCCGTCTTCGGAGATGTTCACCGGTCGTTCGAACGTACGGTACAGCGATGTGTAGAAAACGGATTGATCATCGGAACTACCTCCGGTAACCTGAATTTTGCCCAATGCTTCGTTCCATGCCTCACGTCCTGCGTTCTTCAACGCGGCTAAATCGTAACCTTTGATTTCCCGGTGCAGGTTTTCACGAGCTTGGGCTTCGTCAATGAAAGAAATGCCATAGCGTACTCCCAATTGACGGACACCGTTCGCAAATTGCAGCACCATTGCGGCATTCCGCCCTTCTGCTTCCGTACCGTCCGTCAACACACCATTCTGCAATACAGCAGCGTTAACGGGGATTTCCGCAGTTTCCAAATAGATGTATACTTTCGTATGGTTGGCGAGTGACTGATAACCGGACAACGCTTTGCCATCCCAGCGCAGCGCGCCATTACGGGAACTGATAATAATCGATATCGGATTATCTTGATGAAAATCAAGCTGATACAATGCCGATTGGTGTGACGGAGCAAAGTCGACGCCTATTTGCTGTTCATCAAGATAGACAGCATATGCATACGGTTTGATTACTTCCTGGTCGTAGCTGTAAGAAACGACTGGCTGTACGTCTTTCTCGTTGCCTTGAAAAGGACTTAAGTTAAAAGCCGAGCTGCCCCGGTGGCTGGTGACAATCAACGGAAGCCCATGTAACCTGTCGCCGGTATAGTCATGCCGCTCGGGATAAACACGCAGAAAACTATTGGGAAGGTGAACCGTAGGATAGGTAGGCACCAACAGGTGGCTGATGTTACCCATATACGGATTCACATAATCCACGGGTTGTGTGCCAGGCCCATCGGTAATGCTTGCCGCATTTACCCCGGCTATTGATAAAGCGGAGATGCAGGCGTAGGAAATGAATGTACTTGTCTTGTTCTTGATTGTCTTAGCAGTTATCATATCATGTTAATTACGTATTTCGCAAAGTATAGCCCAACTTATCGATCCGGCCTGACAGATCCATAGCCCGATTCGCCATGAAACCAGTTGGCAGCCTGGCCGGTAAGCCAAAGGTAATGGTCTGATGGTAAATCTTGCTCGATTCCCATAAATTGGAGTGGGCCGTTAAGTGGCACCTCGTTCTCGCGTGCACATTTAAAAATGGCAGTCCCCTCATCCACCTCATCAAACATCGCTACATACAAGGATGCAGCTCCGGCTCCTTTGGCTCCGGCTACCTGCTTCCACAGGAAATCTCCTTTTAACCGTGGGATCGAATGATAGAGTGAAGGATCGTTGTGCATATTGCCCCAGCTGAATCCCGGGAATACCAAGGGTACATAATCTACACCGTTTTGCTTACACCACATCAAATCCATGACCATCGTGCCCGCAGCGTTGTTGTAGCTATTGTTGTCGTATCGTCCAACTGCCCAGGGCATGATGATATCTACCTTTTTGATCAGTTCAAGTAATGCGGGATCATTCTCGGTATCCCGGTCCAGCGTACGCCAATAATACGGTACACCGAGCATGATGGACACCTTATTGGAGGGACCTTTTAGCCGATCGACCAAACGGCTGACGTCGCTGACAGTATATCGCCGGTTATCATTGAAACCTACGCCCCATATGGTCACGAGAGGTTTTCCATTATGCCGCAGATAGGTGGGATGTTCGAAATTATTAAACAGGTCAAACGTTTGCTGCAATTCATTCCAATCCTGTTCCAAATACGCAACATCCTCGCTGTTCGAACCGCTCAGGTCGTACATCACGCTGATTGCCCGCTCGTATTTCTTGGCAGCCTTCAAGGCATTGGCCAATACCTGATTAAAATGTCTTTTTCCGGCTGCATTGGATGGTTTGATCTCTCCCACAAACCGCTGCATATGCACACCGTCCAATCCGTATTCTTTCATCCATTTGAAGTGGAGGTCTACACTCTCTTCGTCATAGGGGCTGTACAGGTATGCATCCGAGCCATCAGCATATTGAAAGGGGGATTTATAGGTCTTTGTGTATTCCGTAACATCCGGCCAAAAGTCGATGTTGGTTACACCGGGTTTAAACGTATTATTAGGCCCTTGGTAATGATACCATCCGCGGTTTGAGCCATCGCCTTCTGCCGCGAACCAGCCTTGGTATCCAGCCATCACCAATCCGGTATAGGATGTGTACAAACATCCCGTTTCATCGTAAACAGCTTCAGGAACTTCTTCCTCGGGCTCCTCATCGGAATCTTTGACCGGATTGTTGTCTTTTGAGCAGGCAACCCATAAAAAAAATGAACAAACGAGGAGGAAAAGATTGGAAAGTTTATTTGGTCTAACAATCATCATAACTGGAATTAACAATGGTTGTCCGGCCCCGCGACGCCGGACAACCCTAAAAAACTAACTAATGCTGATTATCGGGGAACATCTACCCTAACAATCTCGGTATAATTATATTTCCGGTTTGCATCATTGACGTTAGCGCCCAAACGGACGTAATACGTATAACCCGCTTTTACCGGCAATGGTCCGATGGTATACACATTACTGGTTTCGGAATCACCCACCTCGTCTTGCCACGATTTGTTGATTTGTATCCGTTTGTTGGAATACTCGGCAATATCAATGTTACTGTTCGCCCCTGCACCGCAAAACGTCGTGAGGCTCAGGAATGGCTTGATCTCAACGAGATTCGGTAGTCCCGTACGAATCGGAGCCTTGAGCCGGCATTTCATGGTCAGGTTCAATCCGTCCAATGACGTTTCGAAGTCAATTAATTGCAGGTACGGCGTCACCGTGAAATCCTGTTCCGTAGTTCCGTTAAAGGAAACATTCTTCACGGTATCCGTAACCGGCCAGAACGGCCCGCCATACGGAAGCATGTCATAGGTCCCGGCAAACAGTTTACTGTTGTTGTAGGAACCGTCCTGTTTTACCGCCAAGTTCTGCGAAGTCGGTTCAGCAGTTCCCGTCCAGCTCCGTTCCCAAATGCGAATGCTCCAGTCATTTTGTGAAGAGAGGAGATTCTCGCCAGTGTACGAATCAATGACACGTCCGTGGACACGTACATCCGGAGCCGCCCAGTTGTCGGTCTTGTAGCAGGAGGTAACCGACAACAGCACTACGCCCAAAATTGAATATATTGTTAACTTTTTCATAATACTTGCATCAATAGATTAATTATAAAGCGGGTTGTTGGGTCGCAAATTGTTGTTTTTACCAATTTCACCCCCCGGAATCGGTTCGTAGTAACAAGCTTTGGAAGCCGTCCATTGGCGGTTAAGCCGGTTGTCTTCGTCGAGGTAAATGTATTTCCCTTCGTCGGCCACGTAGTAGCAGCTTAGTACCCGTTGCCGGAAATTGTTTAGGATCTGGTCGGCCGTCCGCCAACGGCGGATGTCCCACCACCAGTGGTTTTCAGCATACAGCTCGCGCTGGCGCTCGTCACGGATGAATTGCAGCGATTTTTCGAGCGAATAGGTATAGTTCGCCTTGTTGATGGTACCGATGTTGGTCATCGTCATGTCGATGGCCGGACGGACCACTTTGGCACCTGCACGCTCGCGGATCTTCGCAATGTAATCGAAGGCTTCGTCACGTTGGCCCAGTTCATACAGCGCTTCGGCCGTATTCAGGTAAATTTCGCCCAAGCGGAACACCACCCAAGATTGATCACTGCGGTATACATTTACCTCGCTGGTCGGCATATCAGGATTGATATACTTGCGGATATATGCCGAACCGAAAAGCGCATTTTCGGATCCGCCCACATTTTCGAAATTCCCGTGGTCACCGGCGATCTTATAAGTGACACCATCGATTTCGGTGGTCGCACCCTTAGCGCCCAAAATGCGGTTACCGTTGCTGTTGATCGGAGCAGAATTCACGCCCCTTTGGATATCGGAGGCCACGCCGTCAAACGTCCGGTAAATACCCCGCTGGATTTCGAACGTGTGTCCACGCAGCTCGTCGCCGTCCAGGTACATGGTACCGAGCGCGCGGGGTTCCATACCGTTGCGGATGTCACTGCGGCTATCAAAACGAACAGGGGTTCCGTCCGGGTTGGTGTAAGCTGGCATGTCGTACAACTCCATGAAATCCAGCGGCACGTAGCTTTCCGAACCTACGAATGAAGACATATCGGGCGCCGGAGACATTAGCGCGTCGTAATTATGCTTCAACACATTGTCATTCGGCGAATTCTTATCGAATTCTTTGACAAAGATGGTTTCCGGCGAACCGGGATCAAGGAACAGGCTGGCAAAGTTAACGGCTTTGTCCGCATTTTGGTTATACAGCGAATACGGGCCGGATTCAACCAGTTTTCCAGCGTCCACCGCGTATTGGAAAAACTCGTTCGCCTGCGAAGGCTCCATGCCTGCCAAGCCTTGCTGCGCAGCAAGTTCAGTCGCCTTAAATCCCAATGACTCGGTATATTTTGCAATGGAGCCGGCATACAACATGGTGCGCGACATCAAGGCGGCGGCTACGTATTTATTGGCACGGCCGGTTTCTTTGGTATCCGTTTCCATGTTATCGATCGCAAATTGCAGGTCGTCGTGGATAAACTTCCAGGTATCGTACTCGGTATTGCGCGATACGTTCAATACTTCGGGGCCAGCCAGCGGATCCTGGACTTCCGTCACGATCGGAACCCCACCGTAACGCTTCGCCAAGCCGAAATAGAAATACGCCCGCAGGAAATGGGCTTCACCCAGCAGCTTATTGTACATACCCTCGGGGAACTTGTCCTTGTAGTTCGGGAAGCTTTGGATAAAGTTATTCACTTCACGGATGCGGTCGTACGGCCAGTAGCCGAACCCATCGTTATCGACACTGATCCAGGTATTGAAATACTCGCCGCTCATGGCACCCTGGCTGTTTTTCTCCGTATCCCAGTTAAACCTATGATAGCCGTTGTTTGCGTAATACTGAAAATCCTCAATGGGTAGGTAATTGTAAAGCCCGGCGAAGTACATCTTTACGCCGTATTCGGTTCCGAAAAGTTCGGCTTCGCCCATGATCCCCTTCGGTTCTAAATCCAGTTGCCGGCATTGGGAGAACAACAGCCCTCCTAACAGCGTTATATATGCTAACAATCTCTTTTTCATCAGAAAATAATTTATTTTAATGGCCTGATGGAACCTGCATTTTCATCGCCTTTTTAGTCAGTAGGGCGTCGACATAGCAGGTTTCATCGTCATAATTTTTAGAATTTAATGCTTGCACCAAACGTGTACGTTTTATTGTTCGGATAATTGTACAGGTCGACTGGACCACTCTGTGCACCACCTCTTTGACCCGGACGTTCCGGATCCATGTATTTGAGACCGGTAAACGTGAGCAGGTTATATCCACTGAAATAAATCCGCAGGTTCTTGATGCCGATTTGGGACACCCACCGATCGGGGAGGGTGTACCCCAATTCGGTGGTTTTCAAACGGATGTACGACGCGTTTTGCACACCGTTCGTTCCTTCGCGGCGGCCCGTATGGCCCGTCACCGGGAAATAGCCCGGGATCCACTCCGTACTCGCATCGAAATAATCGGCGTTCGGGTCGGCGGGATGCCAGCGGTCGTAGAAAAACGAAAGGGTGTTTTGCCCGCCGAAAGGCAATGCTTCCACCAACAGTTCGTTGTACTGAACAAACACACCGTGTGTACCTTGGAAATCAAGTGCCAGGTCGAGGCCCCTCCAAGAAGCACCTAAGGAAATGCCGTAGTTGAATACCGGCAAACCGAGGGTCGCGATGGGGTGATCGTCCTGACCGTTAACCACACCGTCTTCGTTCCAGTCGGTCAGCCACCAGTCGCCGGGCACTTGGCCCTGCCCTTGCGGAATATCGAACGTACGGATGTCGTTGTAGTTGGTGAACATGCCGCCCGTCTCGTTGCCCCACCAGATGTCGTTGTAACGACCGGCCGTGCGGTTACGCCAATAATCGTACGAATTGCCGGCTGGCGTTTCAAGCCAATCGGTCCGTTTCGATTTAGTCGCCGAAATCTGGCCGCCCACGTAGTACGAAAAGTCGTTCACACGGTCCCGGTAGTCCGCAGACAGTTCGTAGCCGAAGTTTTGGTCGCCGTTGAGGTTTTCTTGTGGCAGGTTGGCACCTACCGTACCCGGGATTACCGCAGCACTGGTAGCCAGCAGCCCGGTGCGGTCGCGGCGGAACACGTCAAACGTGGCATTCAGTTTGTTTTGCAGGAAGCCTACGTCCAAACCGATATCGTACGATTTGATGTGGTACCAGGTCAGGTTGGGGTTCGGGATGGCTTGGGTGGTTACTCCCCCTTGTAAGCCACCGCCATAGATCCAACCCACTGCATTCGGATTCAAGTTATAACCGATTACCGGCGGGTAGTTACCGGCGGAGCTGTCGTCACCCATTTCACCGTAGGAAGCCCGAACCTTCAGGTTGCTCACGAACGCCACGTTGTCTTTCATGAAGTTCTCTTCGCTGAGGCGCCATGCCGCCGACAGCGAGGGGAAGAACCCGAAGCGCTTTCCAGCCGGGAAGCGGGAAGACCCGTCGTACCGGAATTTGAACGCAAACATGTACTTGGCAGCGTAGTTATAGTCGATCTGGCCCACGAGCGATTTGCTGGATCGGTCGCCGATACCACCACCCGAGGCTCTCTGGTTTTGATCCCGCCCAGCAAAGAGGTATTCCGAATCTACCAACACTTCGCGGAATGCACTGAAGCTATCCCAGTTGCTGTAGGTTTCTTCGTACAGCAGGAAGTTGTTGAAATTGTGCAGGCCGAACGACTTGTTGTAGAACAGGCCCAACTGCATGTTGTAATCGTTATTGACGTTGAACCCACGGGTCACGCTGGCCGGCGTAGCCCGTTGGATGGGCGAATAGGTATCGCTATCGGGGTTATACTGATAGACGGTGTACGACCGGTGGTAGTTGTGGTAATCGGGTAAACTCGTCGCATAGTCATACGATCCTTTAGCCGACAGGCCATCCACACCCGGGATTTCGTACTCCAGTTGCAGCGTTCCGTTGAGCCGGCGGTCCCAGTTCTTGTTGTAACCCACGTAGTCCGCATCAGTCTGTACCATAAAATTCTTACTTTCTTGCAACAGCAGTGGATCGCCGTTTGGATACAGCGGGTTGTCGTTTGCGTAGAACGGTGCGTCCGGACGGGCCAACCAGGTCTCTTTATAAGCGGTCCAATCGACGCCGTTCGGCTTCGTGGTGGTCAGCATCATGCCACCCAACGACACTCGTGCTTTCAGCCGTTTAGTAATCTGCGCATCCACGTTGGTACGCAGGTTCCACCGATTGGAATTGTAATCGTCGCTGGCGTACGAACCAGACTGCGTGGAGTACCCCAAGTTAAAGAAGTAACGCAGTTTGTCGCTCCCACCGTTTACACTTAGGTTATGCTGCGACTGGGGAGTGGTTTTTTTGAACACCTTGTCGATCCAGTTGTAGGAAGTCAGCGTGCCGTCTACGTAAGGTTGGATTTCTTCTTCCGAATGCAGGGGACTTCTGCGTATCAGGTAGTTACCACCAAAATCCTGCCAGTTTTTCTCGTTCTTCAACTCGAAATATTGGAGGGCATTGGTGGTAGAGGGCACGTTCAAGAACTGTTGAAGCGAGGTGCTGGTGCTGAACGAAATGTCTACCTTGCCTCCCATGTTGGAACCGCTCTTGGTGGTGACCAACACAACGCCGTTGGCAGCCCGCAACCCATAGATAGCGGCGGTACCGTCTTTCAATACCGACACACTTTCGATTTCGTCGCCGCTCATCCGCGAAAAATACCCCTTGTCGCGCGGAATCCCGTCTACGACGAACAATGGATCGCCCATCCCACGGATATCGATCCGGGTATCATAATCGCCCGGCGCACTACTCTTCTGCGAAATCCGCACACCCGGTACCTTACCGGTCAGCATATTGACCGCGTCTTCGTTTTTGGTACGCACCATGTCGGCGCCACTGATGGATGACACCGCGCCGGTCAATGTTGCCTTTGTCGTCGTAGAATAACCCGTAACAATTACTTCATCCAGTTGGCCTGCGTCGCTTTCCAGTTGGACGGATATGGATGTCCGGTTGCCAATTTGTTCAGTCAGTGTCGTTTTGCCCACATATGCGAACACAAGCGTCGTTGCATTCCCGGATACCTCAATCCGATACGCACCGCTTTCATCCGTAGACGTGGCTTGTTCACGTCCGGTAGCCGTATTGGCCACCACGCTCGCGCCTGCCAGTGCCTCGCCGGTTTGGGCATCGGTTACCCGCCCCTGGATGGTCCGCGTTTGGGCCAAGCCGTACAGCGGAGCAAGCATGATCAATAAATAAAATAAGTATGTTAATTTTTTCATCCCAAAATAGATAATTGGTTAAATAATTGCTGATTAGGTGGTATCTGAGCATAATTCCCGTTTTCTATGATTTGCCCAGATAAGTCTTGCATCGTAAAAAGCAAGATTACGTCGGTGGAGGCGGATCATTGTTTGTTGTTTTCATCATTATTAGTTTTAATTCAAATTTCCCTGCTTACCAATTTCGAGGCATCTCCGCAACAGCTAACATTGCCCGAAACTAGGATGCAAAAGTGCCTCACATCCATACCGGAAACTAACTCGTAATTGAAATCAAAAATTTATAATTGCATGCATTGGTTACCGCAGTTCATAAAGCCGTTTCAAGGATACACGCACACCCATAACAAATAATTAACAAAAGATTAACAGCATCATTATCACCGACTTTAATCACATAAACAATTGCTAATCAATACCTTTATTCCAAAAAATAAACGTACCCCGATTTGTAGATGAAACGATTTCCAGCTTACCATCTCCATTCAAATCGACGGCTAATAAATCGGATCCTGCGCCCGATCGGTTATGCACCAGCTCCGGTTCAAAGCGTGCTCCACCCGGTGCGCTTGCATCGCGGACCGTCCGGAAGCAATACAATACAGCAGGCCCCTGTGGGTCGGGGTCAAGGTGCGTATCCAAATGCGACCAGTAACGCTTGCCCGCTATAAAGTCAGGGATACCGTCGCCATCGATATCGGCAAACGTTGTTCCGTGCAGCTGGGAAAACGTTACCCCTCCTGCATTTTCAGTCGAATAATCGTCCATGATCATATGACGCGTAAACGAAATCACTCCGGATGCATCTCGCTGCTGTTCGTACCAGGCCAAACCAAAACCATGTGCATTCAAACTGGTTACCACATCGTTCCTGCCATCTCCATTGACATCGTATACCGCCATGACGCTGCCGCCCATTCCCCCACCACGGTGACCATAACGGCCAAATGCAACGGGATGGTAAACCCAGGTTTTTCCTGCATCCAGCTCTCCGGGTTGCTCCCACCAGCCATTTGGATTGATGATATCCGGACGGCCGTCGCCATTGATATCCCCCACTCCAAATCCATGGGCGGTATAATATCCCGTTTCCGAAACCACGTATACTTTCCAGGGTTTGCTCGGATCGGCGGGGTCAAACTTGGAGTACTTCAATGTCTGGTCGCCACTGGTCCCATATACGATCTCAGGCCGCCCGTCGCCATCAATGTCTGTGAAAACTGTAACTTCTGAGTTTATATTACCCGGAATGACCGCATGCATCTCCCAGCGGCGAGATGCTCCTTTGGGGTTGATATAAAGACGGCCGAATGGCGACGCCGAAAACACATCCGGCCAACCGTCGCCATTGAAGTCATAGGTATATTGGCAATTCACCTCGGAGAACTGTTGCGATGGATTGTAGGTGACACCTTGGAATAGCTCCCGGTATGTGGTATAATCGGGGCCATAATAAACGTGAGGACCCGCAACGACGTCCATGATACCGTCCTGGTTGATATCGGCTGCCGCCGAACTGAACGAATAATACATATCACTCAGCTGTTGTGCCTCGTAACGCGAAGAGGTCGTTTCCTTTGGCGTATAGCGCAAGGCAAGGTCTTTGTACTTGAGGTCCTTAAACCGTACCTCCGCTTTGCCCTTTACGTATAATGCGATTGGTCCATACTCACCAAACTCGTTATCCGTTGCTCCACCTGGGCCGTTGCCATCGTTAATGAATCCCCTTAAGATGTTCATATCCAACACACACTCCAATTGGTTCCATCCATTTACCTGAAAAGCCGTCTCGGGCCGTGGAATGGGCAACACCGGCCTTGTATTCTCCCGGCTGCGATTCGATTGTTGCGGTCGTCCCTGCCGGTTGTCATTAGACGGATTGGCAGCTTTGGGATCGGGCGGTGGTGCCACCCGCATCATCCCCCCCGCACGCCGTAAAAGCGTACGGCTTACTTCTTTTCCTTTGTCGTCCAACACCAGCCCATATGCCGCCGATTCGTCATTCTTTAGTGAGACCAGCACACCTTTCCAACCAGCGTCCGTCTTTTCCAACCGAAGCAGCACACCCATTTCGCCGTCACCGTCCATCCTTACCAGCGTGTTAAATGTTACATCCTGAAAGGATTGATCGAGCAGCAGCAAGCTGGCGGTCGTATCGCTCGACTTACCGATCAACTCGCCCTTCTCGGCACGCCAATCGGCAGCCCCAACGGGTTTCCAACGGGTCAAACTGGAACCCTCAAATTGATAGTCGGGCTTGAAACTGAGTCCTCTCCCGTTCGTTTCGCCTTCTTGCTGCCCATAGGACATTCCTGTTCCGCAGACAAATACGAATAATATGATTAACATTCTTTTCATCACTCTTTTCGATTTATTTAATGTGGCTCTTTACATGTTCAATGCCCCACCTGGCCACGTCGTCGTAATTAATGTCCTGGAATTTGCCACTCCATTGCGCAATAACATAAGTCCCCTTGAAGCCCATTTTTTCCGCCAGCTGCACGCATCTGTCAAAGTCGTAGGTAGTGTGTTCCATTTGATCGTTAAAATCGACCATTTTCGCCGAGACAACATGTGCATAAGGCAGGATTTTTTCCAGCGACTGCATCATCACCTCAGCAGAATATTGCGGTATATAATTTCCAAAGTCAGGTTCTGTATAAACATGGGCACCGGTTGCTATCCGGACATGTTTATCCGCATCCATTTCGATTCCGAAGTGGTTTGCTGTGATAATCGTGAGTTTCTTGGATTTGGCGTAGGCGTTCAGTTCGGTAAGCGATTGGATACTTTTCTCGACGGAACCACTCGGTGCACCCGGATTAATCCGTACACACGTTGAACCCAGAAATGCTGCGGCATCCATCCACAATTTAACGTCGTTGATGCTCTTTGTGCGTTCCGACTCATCGGTGGATGCCAGGTTGTAAGAAATCCGGTCGATTTGAACATTTAACAATTCGCTCTTTGCCGCTTTAATTTTATCACGAACCCGGGCAAGGTAATCCGGTTCCAACGACTCAAAGTGTTCGTTCCAAAACTCAATTTTGCGAATGCCGAATTTATCCCGGTGGTGCTGCGGTACGTCCAACAATGTTAATTCGTCTTTAATGGTATCCCATTCCTTCGGTTTTGTCCGTTGAAACCGGTACCTAAACAATAGGGTACCGAGTGCTAAGCGATCCATTTTATCTTTTGAACTGGCAATGCTGCCCAGTATCGGCATCATTCCAACGGAAAGGGCAAGCCCCCCTGCTTTTACCACAAACTCTCGTCTTTTCATTCGTAAATAGTTATTGTTAACAGCCTCGTGAAACCTGCATTTTATTGACCTGTAAAACCCATGATATCATAATTTCTGATCGGGCAGCGCATATACCAGGTAGCCCTTGGGCACGTCAGTTTCATCTTTTGATTTATCTTTAAGTCCTCCAACCGAACACACCACCAAATACTGCCGTCCGTTTACCTGGTACATGGCGGGTAAGCCAAATGGATTCATCCTGCCCAGATCGGTAGACCACAGTATATTCCCGTTGTCCGTATCGTATGCATAGATTCTTCCGTCCAAACACGTAGAGAAAAGCAAACCGGTTGACGTAACCACCATGCCTTTTCCCTGGGAGCCATTCGGCATGCTGAGATTCTTGCTGCCGGGAATACGATCGTCATTCCCCAACGGAATCTTCCATTTGATTTTTCCCTCGTTCAGGTCATAAGCAACGATCAGCGACCATGGCGGGGTCAATAGGTTGGGAACGCCCAACCCCCAGTTATTGGTTTCGACATACTCCACTTTCGGGCCGGTGTACTCGATGGGATAGTCCGTCATACGCCCCCCTATAGGCGGAGACTCAATGGGAACGCCACCTGATGCAACGACAGGGCCTTCGGGCAGTTCGGGTTCACCTCCACGTCCACCCGGACCCCGTTGCGCCTCGGGAGTCAGGTATGCATAAATATCCGAAACCTCTGTCTCCGTAAGGTGCGGGAAACCGGGCATCCGCCCTTTACCAACGGCCATAACAGCTTTGAATGCCTCTGCGTTTACCCGGGCGCTCAGGTTAACGAGAGTTGCTCCTAAACCGTTAATACCCGCGCGATCCTCCCCGTGGCACGTTTGACAATTTTGTGTATACAGGGCTTTTCCCCGGGCAAGCATTTGGGGTGAGTTTCCTCCCCGCTGGGGAGTGGGCTCGCGCTTTTTAAGACTATAAAAGTCAGCAAGTTCCTGCGTCTGCACATACACGATCCCATTCTTGGGATCCGCGGCGGTGTTCCCATAGTTGGCCCCACCAACCGCACCCGGATTGGTAACCACCTCATAATTATCTGAAAGCGGCTGAAACAATCCATTCTTGGCGGCGGCCACACGTGTGGTCCACTTTTCTTTTTCTTCGGGGGAAAAATAGGGGTTAATGTCATCCACGGTAACAATCTGCCTGTTAAAGGGAGGCACCACGGTTGGGAATGGTTGCGTGGGCCAGGCGTGTTCATTCGGCATGTCGCTCGCAGGTACAGGCCTTTCCTCAATCGGCCACAAGGGTTCGCCCGTGACGCGGTCGAATACAAAGAGAAATCCGTGCTTGGACGCAACCGCTACTGCATCAATTTTTTTTCCATCGTGGTTGACAGTGATCAACTGCGGTGCGGCGGTCAGGTCATAGTCCCAAATATCGTGGTGCACGGTCTGAAAATGCCACAGCCGCTTTCCGGTACGTGCATCTAACGCTAAAATGCAATTGCCAAACAAATTGCTTCCCGGTCTATCTGCACCATCGTAGTCATAAGTTGGGGAACCGATCGGGAAATAAGCAATGCCACGGTCGTCATCCACGGAAATTTCTCCCCACGTATTTGTGCCCCCAACGTATTTATATGCTTCTTCCGGCCACGTGTCATAGCCATATTCTCCCGGGTGCGGAATGGTGTGAAACACCCAAACCAATTCTCCCGTGATGACATGGTATGCGCGGAGGTGACCGGGACCCGAAAACAAATTTTCACCGGGCGCAGACCCCAGAATAATCAAGTCTTCAAAAACCTTACCCGGGGTGGTCGATGTTGCCCGGCCAAAGGTAGATGGATCGCGATCCAAACCTTGTTTGAGGTCTACATATCCATTCGTGCCGAAGGTCGTGATGGATTTGCCTGTGTTTGCGTCAATGGCCTGTAAGGTATTGTTGAGACAAATCAGCAACCGCTTTTCCTTTTTGTCCTTGCTTTGCCAAAAATTAACGCCCCGCTGAATAATCCCACGCAAGTTGGCATGAATCCATAGCTCTTTCCCACTGGTTGCATCGATTGCCACCAGCGAGTTATTCTTTGCCAACACATACATGATCCCATCGACAATAATGGGATTAAACTTGTAGCCTACGTTATCGTCGGTAGGATAAAAGAATGCGAGTTCAAGTTGGTTTACATTTTCTTTTGTAATCTGCTTAAAGTCTACGTACTTCGAATGATCCGGCCCACCGCCATAGTCATTCCATTCCTTGTACTTTGTCTGGGTGCCTGACTGGCATCCCCACACAACACCACTCAGTAAAACAATAAAAATAAAGGTTCTAAGCATACTATCTTTCGTTATAATTGGTTTTAATTTTTGGCTAGCAATTATTATTAAATCGATTTAGTGAATCACGTATCCCAACGAGGATATCAAAGAAACTTTCACGCCTATTTTAGAGAACCGGAATGAATATAATTGGCCGTCAAAAATTTAAGTCAAGATTAATCTGACAGCCATAATAAATCATTAACAAAGCATTAACACCTGTTAACAAATATTAGATTGAAAAGCAATAAACTGATTATCAATAAGATTAAGACAAAGGAAGCGAAGTAACTTTATTGTTAACTATCCTTCAAGCTGTCGTCTCAATGCATAATGAGACACTGAGGTGTTGGGAAAACTGAATGGGGAATAAACGGCTGTAACAAATCAACTAACAAGTACCCGAAAAAGCTACGAAAGGATTGTCTTGTAGTCTTTGCCAAATTCCTCCCCATAAATATGGCGGTATTCGTTACAGAAATTTTCGAAAGTCTGCGTGGCGAGTGAGTGGTTGCCCATATAGGCAAGGGCCCTACACTTGATGGACATGGCCTCCTCGTGAACAGGGTCGAAATAAAAGATGTTATTGGCAAGCTCAACCATAAATTCCGGATCATCCGAGATTTGGGCATTTTCCGCAAAACGCATGTAGGTATTGATCACCTGGATGGAAACCTCGGCCTTAAATGAGTCGAGCCACTCATAGTCTGTCTCGGAAAGAAACCCACCCCGTTGGACAATGGCTGACAATTCTTTAATTCGCTCTTTATCTAACCAATCTTTGTTGGTGACAATAGAAAGGTAATTTTTGTAGTCGATGTAAACATCACTATCTGCCTGGAATCTCCAATATCCGGTCTCTTTAGAGATCTTTGTGTTTCCCAACCGTTCCAGAATGGTATTAATTTTTGCAATGTTGACCGAGCGGTTGTTGCGGGCACTCTCAGCAGATTTATCAAACCAGAATTGTTCGGTTAATTTTTCCGAGCTGATACCCCGACCCCGTCGTAACGTATGAAGTAAAACCACCAGGAATATTTCTTTGATAAGTGGCGTGAAACTACGGGTCATGTCTACACCTTCGGAATCAAAGAGCTGCAAATCTCCACCAAAAAGAAATATGCTGTTTTTGTCCTGCTCTTCTTCCACCACGATTGGATGATGAGGCGCTACCTCACCCTTCAGTTCCGCCATCGTGCCGGACCTGGATACCTGCTTCGCTTTTACACGCCCTTTCCGTATAAAAATGTATGCAGTCAACAACCCAAGTATACCCAATGTAATGTAGAATAAACTTCCCACACCTCGCCCCTTCGGTAAGACGTTATTCGCGGCATCATAAGGAAGTGGTGGACTAAATAACGAATAAACTTTGGCGATAGTGATAATATCTCTTTCGTCATAATACAGCGTAACCGCCGCAAAACGCCTGCTATTGGGGCAATAATATAAATCAGAAAAGGACTGGATGTCATGGAAGGCATACGGAATGGGAGCAGCCAGTTCCTTCAAATCGGGCTGGGTCAACGAACCGACCACCAACTGTAAATTTGCATTGTATTTGTGTTTGGGAAATACAAGTCCGTAGTACTGCCCCGCCCCCTCATTAACCACCAACGAATTGGCCCACACAAAATCTTCTTCGTCCGGATTAAGTTCATAGATTTTCGACAGCGTCTTGTTTCTGACGTCAAAGAAAACCAAATCGTAAATATTCTTTGGATTGAGCATTTGCTGGCCCGAGACACTCCCGTAGCCTCCCAGAATGTATGCCCCGTTTGGTGTGGCCCCCAATGCGGCAAGGTAACGTGGAGTAAACGGCTCCCCGCCAACGGCAACCGGCTGCCAAGTGCCATCAGGTGCATACCGTTGTATTTCGTTTTTGAAAAGAAAATGACCATACCCTCCAACAAAATACAAACTGCTATCCACGGGTGAGCTGAATTTGTTAAAATGAAGGTAACTCGTACCGGCCCCGGGATAGATAAAGTTTTCTGACCATTTTTGTGATGCAAAATCAAAAACTGAAATGGTTTTTTGATCGATGCATATGTTCAACAGTTGATTGTTTAATGTGTCAAAAAAAGACTGATTCCCATTCACTAACAACAACGGTCCGGATTGATATTTGAAAACACTGCGTTGGCCCGTTGGGATATGGATTTTTAACAGGGAGTCCCTTCCAACGATGAATACACTTTCTGTCCGGGGATCAAATGCTGTACTGGCCTGTCCGTTTATTTTAACATCCTGAAGCAATCCCCACTCGTAATGTAATCGCTTGATCCATTGCGGATTGATAGCCAAAGCAGTCATCCCTTTTATCACATCATTTATTTCGGTGCCTTTATCGTCGTCCAACGGCCAATGGTGCAATAAGCGTTTCCCGTCCCGGATCTGAACATTCCGTATCTTCATCGCCGGCACATCGGTGGTCTTGAACTCCTTGTAATCGTTGTATCCAAACAAGACTTTCAAACAACTGCGCGCATCGATAGCCAACTTCTCGGTATAAATACGATCGCCACATTTCACTGTGATTAAATGGGTATGCGCATCTAGTTTGATCGCAATGGGAATCCACTCGTTAAAAAGTTTGGCAGAGTCGATGTTAAAGGCGATGTCGGAAAATTTTCCACCCAATACGATTTTAAAATGTTTCTCTACATTCAGCGAACGATCATAAAGCAAATCAATATTTGTTTTATCATCGGCAATGATCCGTACAACGTAACCGAAATAATCCGAACGGTTGGGCATGAACGAGAGCTCGAATGATAACTCGGCTTCGTCATCCAGACATATCTGCCTATCCTTGCTTAAATCCAATCCCGTCCGTTGATCCAGAACGGCTTCGTGGCTGGCAAAACCTAATCCGTATTGGGCATTAACCGCTAAGGGAAATACAACTACACTTCCCAGGATACAACAGATTACATAAAAAGCCCACGGTTTCAATGCCCACATAGATTTATAGATTGCAGTTCATCGATAGCCAAAGACATCGTAAATCATGGGATGCATTGTGGATATCAATCAGCGATTATATTTAGCCTTCCAAATATCGATAAACTTGCTAACATCTGCAATGGATGCATCTCAAATTGTCAACGTGAGCAATTTGACTGAAACGCTGATTGCGACGCCTATTCGTTTATAAGGATTTTGAACCCCATTCGTTGCTACCCGAAGGATCATTTCTTTTGAGGTGGATGACCTTATAGGGGGTCTCCCTATTGATAGCTGGATAAATGAATCCTTTACCATTGTGATCCATCACTTCTATTAAATACATCAGATCGTATTGCGGATCAATCTGATCGGCAGGTATGGTTTTCTTTCAACTTTATTCTTCGGCCAATCCTTACGCTACATACGCGCACGCTTCAGCGCGCCGGTCAACTGGAGCGTCTTTCCCATTTTAGTATTGAAACTCGCCGTATGATTACCGATCCGCAGTGTCAACTTTCCTCCTTTTTCTGAAAAGACGCGTACTTCCGTCAGCTTTCCATCTTCCCAAGAAAGATCAATCACAAAACCACCGCGCGCACGAAGCCCTTTTACTGTCCCGGTTGTCAAAGCGGAAGGCAATGAGGGCAACAATTGTACCTCAAAGCGGTTGCGCTTCAGCGGGACATGGCTTTGCAGCAGCATTTCCGCAATTGCAGCCGTCGCACCGAAATTCCCGTCAATCTGGAAAGGGGGATGATTATCAAACAAGTTCGGTAATGTCTTCTCTCGCAACAATATACCCAAAAGCTTGTAGGCATGATCGCCATCGTGCAAGCGATTCCACATATTAATCTTCCATGCCAATCCCCAGCCGGTACCGTCATCTCCCCGGGCAATCAGGGTCTTTTTGGCAGCTTCCGCGAGTTCAGGCGTACCAGTCACCGATATTTGATTACCGGGATGGAGGGCAAACAAATGGGAGGTGTGCCGATGGTGCGGTTCTACTTCCTTGTAATCTTCCACCCATTCCATTACTCTACCGGTTGTTTCACTGATCCGAATGGGTGCCAAACGTGAAAGTGTTTTCAGGCACGTATCCCGGAAACCCTTATCGACACTTAGAATCTTCGTGGCAGCGATACAGTTTGTCAACAGGTCGTGGATAATTTCCAAGTCCATCGTTGCACCATAAGTAAATACAGAATGCTCACCGTTCGGCAGGATAAATGCGTTTTCCGGTGAATAAGAAGGGTTTGTCACCAACTTTCCGGCTACGGGCGTTCCCTTAGGCGCCTCCACCAAGAAATCCAAAATAAATTCAGCAGCCCCCTTCATGAGCGGATATGCACGTTGCCGTAGAAACGCCGTATCCAGGGTATAGCAGTAATGCTCCCAGGGATGCTGGGCTAACCAAGCGGCCCCCACCGGCCAGATACCCTGCGGGCCGTCTGCGGGTGCGGTGAACCCCCATGCATCGGTCAGGTGATGTACCACCCAGCCGTCAGCGCCATACAATGCCCTGGCGGTACGTTCGCCGGGTTTCACCAAGGCCTCCGTAAGATCAAACAGCGGCAGGTGCATTTCTGAAAGGTTCGTAATTTCTGCCGGCCAATAGTTCATTTGCAGGTTAATATTGGTGTGGTAATCCGCATTCCAGGGTGGATTCATCTGCCATGCCCACAATCCCTGCAAGTTAGCGGGCATCGTGCCCGGCCGGGAACTGGAAATAAGCAGGTACCGTCCATATTGGAAGAATGTCTCGACCAAACGAGGCGGCAATTCACCGGTCTTTTTCGCTTCTTCCAACAGCTCGTCCGTAGCCAGTTGTTCGGCTTCTGCGGTCTGCGAGGTGCCCAACGCAAGCTGCACCCGGTTATAGTAAGCCTGGTGTTCGTTGACGTGTGCAGTTTTGGCTACGTCATAAGATCGAAGCATGGCCCGTGCAATCCGGGTGGCACAGGTATCTTCGGGCCGCCCCGGGAAATCCAGCACTTTTTCATCCAGGTGCCTTAGTCCGGGATAGTTGGTCGCACCCGCTATATACAAGGTCAATGTATCCGCACCGGCTACGGATAACACATCGTTGTTCAATTGAAGTTCACCACCTACAGCCACCGCCTTGACCTGTGCCGCAAAACGCAGGCCTCTTGTGTTACCCTGGGCATCCTTGATCGGGAGTCTGCCTTTCAAGATCAACGACGATTTGTCTGTCGGGTGAGGCATTACCTCGGCATCCTGCTGGCGACGGAGTGTAAACGAGCTGCTTATCTTTCCGGCACCATCCGCTGTAAACCGGACGATGATGACATCGTCTTCGGTAGACGCAAAGCTCTCCCTTGTATACCACGTCCCTTCATGCTGATACCGAACGGAAGCGATACCGGTGGCGAGGTCAAGACTTCGGGTATAATGATCAGGGTTAAGATGCGGCGTGTCAAACCAAAGTTCGCCCAATGATTGATAAGGTTTTACTCCCCGGGGGCGCCCCATCATGGTTTGCTCGGCCAGTTTCACAGCCTCGTTATTTTTATCTTCGAAGAGTAAACGACGTACTTCGGGCAGCGTTTCCAGCGATTCGGGATTGTTAGGATCAAGCGTATAGCCATCCCAAAGCGAGCTCTCATTGAGTTGGATCCGTTCATCCGCAACACCCCCAAACACCATGGCACCCAGTCGCCCGTTGCCGATGGGCAGTGCCTCCTCCCATACGCGGGCCGACTGCTTATACCAAAGAACATTCCTCCCCTCGGGCTGTTCTCCTCCGTCCGAGAATCTCGCCCGGTCCATCCAATCTGCCCGGATCTCTCCCGTACGCGAGCTGGCAACAGAAGTCTTTGCCGCGGCGTTCAACATAAAATCAACGAGGAGCGCCGGATTGGGAAAGCTGTGGGGATGGTGCTTGAACCCATGTTTCATCAGCACCGTGATATCACCGCCTGCGGATCTAATTTTTTTCTCAAAGGCAAGGGTTTGTGTCTCCGGATCAACGGCCTCATCTTCATCGGCACAGAGCACCAATATCGGATACGCACCCGTAACAATGTCGGCGATTTTATCCATCGGACTTCCGTTAAACGATTCAATTGCCTGACTACCGTCAAGGCCGTACGCCTTGCGGATATCTCCCGAAAGTGGACGTCCATGCTGAGCATATGCCCGCATGTCGAGCAATGGGTTGTCTATATACACACCGGCGACCTTATCCGGATTGGCTGCCGCCCAATTCAATGCGTATACCGCACCCCGGCTCATCCCTTCCAAAAGTGCCTTACGGTTCAATCCCGCACGATAAAGTAAGGTATGAAATGTATTCCACAACGAAATCGTCTCTTCATTGCCCAACAGCTCAGCCGCATCGCAGTAGGCGATATGAAAACCACGTTCCAGCAATGCGATGTCGGCTTGGGGCTCATGACCCCAAAAACGGGCCCGCCATACCCAAGGTCGGTTGTCAGCAACCCGTTTGGGCTTCACAACCGTGCATGCCCGGCCATTCAATGAAAAATCAGCCGCAGCGTATCCATAAAAAGAACCGGGTGTAAAGGACTGATCCAGGTGTTCAAAGAGATCGTAGGTTGTATCAAACTGCTGTGTGACCTGCTGCGATAGCCGTTTGGCAATGATACCCGCGGCTTCTTCGCCCGGATGAATCTTGTCGATGTACAAATCCGGCCTGTCTACCAATAAGGAATGCGTATCGAGCACCTCAATCCCTTCTTCCCATGCAACACGTTGCATACGCGGGATAATCTCCCGGACCAGAATGGGATCCCATATCTGGCTGGTGTCCGTCTCAAAAGATTTGAACGGTAACATCAATATAACCCGCGGATGCGATGGCAACCGGGAAAATGACCGTACCAGTTCACGGCAATCATCGACAAACTCGCCATAGTGGGGGCGATTGATTGCTTTGGCATCGTTACCCCCCAAGTCAATGAATACAATATCGGGATTGAACTTCAATGCGTCTTGATAAGCTTGGGTTTTCCAATACGGTGAGTCGCCCTTTCGAAGCAGCGTAGTACCCCCGATGCCGAAATTCGACACCTGATAACGTCTGCCCAGTAAGGTTTGCAACTGGCCGGGATAAGCACGTTCGGCGGGATTTGTTATCCCGTGTCCACCCGTAATGCTGGCGCCGATACATGCCACCCGTACCTGGGCTGAAGCAAAAAAGCTAATGAGTAAAAAGAAAAGGGTGAGTAAGGACGTTGCCTGTTTCATCGTAATGGGTTTATTATTGTGTTATGAAGTTGATATGCTGTTAATTTACTCCTTCCGCCTTGCGCACGGGCAATTTTAGGGACAATGGCACTTCATTGCGCAGCACTTTGGCTGCTTCACCCGTCAACCAGAGATAATGATCGGAGGGCAATCCTTCCATACCCAAAAATGAGGTTGTCTGGCTAACCGGCGGCGTATCCGTCGTTTTGAAAATTGCAGTGGCTTCATTTACCTCGTCAAACATGGCTACGTACAGCATCGGTGCACCCAATCGTAATACGGTGGATATCTGCTGCCAATAGAATTTGCCACCCATGCGTGGAATGGAGCCGACAGGTTTGATATCATCCGGGAATTCGTATTTACTGAGATTATGCCAGCTGAAGCCCGGATAAACGCATGGAACATATTCAACACCGTTCTCTCTACACCATTTCATATCATCCAGGGTATTGTCCCGCAAACGGTCCATGTCGTTATGCAACAGCGGACTGTAACGCTGTACCGTCCAGGGCAACACAATATCTGCCATCCGGATCAGTTCGTGCAGGTATGGATCATTCAAACAGTCGGCGTTAAGCTGCCGGAACGCGGTGGGTACGCCGAGCATTACCGTACATCCCCCATATACGGGATCGTTCTTCAGAAAATCGATCAACCGCTCCAGTCCGATGTTCCGGATGTTATAAGGCCGGTCGGGGAAACCTACCCCCCAAATGGCAACTACCGGCTTTCCATTGTGATGCAGGTACGTTTTCTTGCCGGCTTGGTTGGTCACTTTTAATTCATCCACCAAATACTTCCAGTCGTCAATAATCGCGGAACAATCTTCTCCTTTTGCACGCAGGCCAGACAGGTCATACATCACCGCTATTGCACGATCATACGTGGAAGCCGCGTCAAAAGCGTTTTTCAAAATCGTTGCTGCCGCATTCGTCCGGTTTTCGGGCCTCGCATTGCTGAAAAACCGTTGCATGAATACCCCATCCACCCCATAGTCGTGCATCCACTTAAAATGGAGATCCACCGTACTTTGATCATACGAACTGAAAAACCGGGCGGGCGCTCCATTCGGAAGTTTGAATGGAGTTGGGTAGGTTTTTTTATATTCGGATACATCCGGCCACATGTCGATACCTGTCCGATCTTCATTTCCATAACTATAGCCCTTGGCGCCCGATCCATCCCCTTCTGCCCGGAACCAGCCCTGGTAACCCGCCATAACAAGTCCCTTGTAAGAAGGGTAGGCAGTTTGGTCACTGTGCTTGGTCTGTGCCACGGCGGCGAATGCAGTGAAGTAAAACAAAGCGGCAAAAAGATAGCTTTTTAATTTTAATGGAAATATCATCGTCTACACGTTTATAATTAGTGCCGCTAAAATAGCCGCTCCCATTAAAAAAAGCTTAATAAAGCATTAACCACATTTAATTATCACTGCCAAAACACCATGACAACCATTTAATTCGTTACAAATGAATTTACACGAATCGGCACCTGTTTATTAAAATTCCCTTAATTCGCCCTCGGCAATCGGTTTTTTGGGAAAGGATACTTGCCCGAAGGGTAACATTCGCTTTACAAACCACCATCTCAGTAGCCGTCTGCGCTACAACTAAAAATCTGTAAAATCCCATGGTGCCCGGTATGGCCGTGACAGCATCAGGTTTGCGGCGGCATCATCAAACACCTCCTTTTTCGGATTCCACTTTACGTCGCGCTGCAACTCATAGACAATGTTCACTGCATTGCATACAGACGCCGTACGGTGTCCAATCTCGACATCAGCCACAGGGCGGCTCCTTTTCTTGATGGCATCTATCCAATCCTGGTAATGGTTATCGCTTTGGTAAAGCCGTTTGTCGGAAGGTTTGAGCGTTTGTTCAACGATCGTCTCCGGTGTCGATCGTAAAAAACTTCGCGACACTTCGATGGTTCCCTCTGTACCAATAAATTGTATAGCATTTCCCGGGCCCCAAAGTTTATGGTGTACCGTTACGCCGTTAGGGTAACGAAACGATGCACCCTCCTCTGCCAATGGATCCTGCGGTGCATGAAAGGAAACGGGCCCTGAATCATCCATCCCCAATGCCCATTGGACAATGTCAAACATGTGGGCACCCCAGTCGGTAATGAAACCACCGCCAAAACCATGATAATTCCGCCAGCCCGCCCAATCCTTATCGTTTTCGATGGGGGGCGCTAATACAGGATG